>Ga0307379_10002634_pt1 | contig 26420 bp, 15 predicted proteins | sample UN2MG_FD_202237 | JGI IMG/M metagenome (GOLD analysis project Ga0307379, IMG submission 202237) | Soil microbial communities from Risofladan, Vaasa, Finland - UN-2 | ecosystem: Environmental > Terrestrial > Soil > Coastal area > Acid sulfate soil | place: Finland: Risofladan, Vaasa | collected...
CGCTGTTCCGCAGCCCCCGCACGACGCCGAAGCCGATGATCCGCGGCGCCCAGACGGCCCTCGTGGCCGGGCCCAGCGGGGAGGAGATCCACACCGACCAGTACGGGCGGGTGAAGGTCCAGTTCCACTGGGACCGCTACAGCAAGGCCGACGAGAACAGCTCCTGCTGGATCCGCGTCTCCCAGCCGTGGGCGGGCAAGAAGTGGGGGCAGATGTTCATCCCGCGGATCGGGCAGGAGGTGATCGTCGAGTTCCTGGAGGGCGACCCGGACCAGCCGATCATCGTCGGGCGGGTGTACAACGGCGACGCCATGCCGCCGTACGAGCTCCCGTCGAACATGACGATGTCGACGATCAAGAGCAACTCCTCCAAGGGCGGCGGCGGGTGGAACGAGCTGCGCTTCGAGGACAAGAAGGGCAGCGAGCAGATCTTCATCCACGCCCAGAAGAACATGGACGAGCGGGTGCTGGCCGACAGCAAGGAGTGGATCGGCAACGACCGCCACCTGATCGTCAAGAAGAAGCAGTACGAGCTGATCGAGGAGGACAAGCACCTCCACGTCAAGGGCAACCACCAGGAGAAGATCGACAAGGACATGCACCTGCACGTGGCGGGCAACGAGAACATCAAGGTCGACCAGAACATCTCGCGCCAAGCCGGCTCGAACACCGATGAGAAGACCGGCATGAAGTGGGCCCACGAGGCCGGGCAGGAGATCCACCTGAAGGCCGGCATGAAGGTCATCATCGAGGCCGGCCTCCAGTTGACGATCAAGGGCGCCGGCGGGTTTGTGGACATCGGTCCGGCCGGGGTTACGATCCAGGGCACGATGGTGAACATCAACAGCGGCGGCTCGGCCGGGGTCGGCAGCGGCTCCAGCCCGACCAGCCCCACGGACCCGGAGGACGCCAAAGAGGCCGACGACGACAACGCCGGCAGCGTCGACGAGCCCCCCCCGGGCCGGGAGCCGCCCGTCCCGGTGACCTACAGCTCCCAGGCGCAGGTCCTCCAGCAAGCCGCCGAGAACGGCACGCCGTTCTGCGAGAAATGCGCCGCGGCGGCCGCGGCGCGGCAGCAGCAGCAAAGCCAGTAGCAGGGCAACGGCAGAGGCACAGGCCGATGAGCTTGCCCTGCGGAGACCCAGCGATGACCGAGAATGCGACGGTACAATCCATCGGAAAAAGCCTCTTTGCCCAGGCTGGCGAGGACGGGAACGTCTATGCCGTCCTCGACGGGGCGGCCGTCGGGCGCGACCTTATCGTCAACCTCTACAAGCGCCAGCCCGAGTTCCACTGTGTCTTCCCTGGCGACTTGGAGCCGGACATGGCGGAAGTGGCGCCCTACCTGGTCGAACTGAAGCCCGGCGCCCCCTTCACTGACTGGGTCCTTGCCGAAGGCTGGGGCAAGCACTGGGGTATCTTCGCGACGAGTCCCGCGGGCATCCTCCAGATGAGAGGGCATTTCCAGGCGTTGGTGAACGTGTTCGACGAGAACGGCAAGCCCTTGATCTTCCGCTACTATGACCCTCGCGTGCTGCGCGTGTTCCTGCCCACGTGCGACAGCGGCGAACTGGCGGAGTTCTTCGGCCCGGTGTCCGTGTACGTGGCGGAGACGGAGGACGCCGAGTCGCTGGCCTGTTTCCATAAGGAGGCCGGGCGTCTGAGGCGACAAGAGCTGCGCCTCGCGGCGACCTGAGGGCAGGCGGGTAGAGGCGAATGGTGATGAAGATCCGTCGAGAGCAATTGGGAGCATTTGCCCGGCCCATAGGGCGGAACCGGGTTTGCCGCCTGGCTGCGCATCTCCGCAGGGCGTTCCCCCAACGGTTCGAGGCCTGGGCCGCGGAGGCCCTGCAACGCTGGGCGCACCAGGCGATGGAGGCCGCCGCGAAGTATGACATCGAGGAGGAGTACGATTTCTGCCGGTTCGCGGATCTGACGACCTTGCTCGGCCCGGGCTTCGCCGACAGCGGGGGCTTCGAATGGGCCGGTCGACTGCTGAGCGACAGGTCGATACCGGCCTCCCGGAGACTGGACGAGGTAGTGGAGCGCATACGTCGGGAGTTGGGCGTCTCGGCCGCCGGATCGGGGGGAACAAAAGGGCCCGGGTCGGCGGACGGCACAAAGGAGCACGACCGATGAAGATCAGACCCGAACAGCGCGAGCCGTTCCGCGAGGAGCTTATGGCGCGGTACGTGGAACAGACGGCCGAGCACCTGCGCGGGCGCTGCCCGAAGCAGACCGACAAGATGAACGACGAGGAGCTTCGCGACCATGTCCGTGCGGGCATCGCGCAGGCGAAGCGATATGAGATCACAGACGCCAACGATACCCGACGGTTTCTGGAGTACTGGACCCGCTACGGGCAGCAGTTTGGCCACTCGCCCGAGTCCCGGTGGGCTCAGATGTATCTTGGCGACAAGAACCTGAATGGCACCCAGAAAATGGACAGGATCGACGACCACTACGTGTTCGTCGTCCGGGGAGCTTAGCCCCAATGTGCTGCCGAACACGCAAAGCAGTTCCGGATGAGAACGGGGACTTAGACCCCAACGCGGTGCAGGCTGGCAACGACGCCGTTGGCGGGCGCAGGTTGACGATGTCGGCGGAGGACTACGAGGACCGTCGCCGGTGGATGGACGCCTACATCGCCGCCGGCGGGGCCTGGGAGTGCGCCGACCCGGCCGGCCGAACCCCCGACGAGCCCGAATTGCCGTGCGAGCAGCCCAACTGCAACCCCACCCGGGTGGACCTGGAGGTGGAGAAGGCCCTCCTGACGCTCAAGCACGACCGGGATTGCCGCTTGAACGTCGTGGTCGAACCAGATGACGTCCAGGTGCAGGAGTGCAAGATCGAGATTCGCCGCGAGTCCGCCGCGGACTGGTGCACGCTGTCGCGTCGGCAGACGGAGGACCCCTGGCAGGCGAAGATCGCCGGCAAGTTCAAGCTTCGCGGTGTGGTCAAGATCTGCGGACGCGAACACACGACCGCCGAGAAGAGCGTGGAGGTCCAGTTCCCCGACTACGGCGAGATCACCGGGGACGCTGGCGTCCATGCGGCCTGCGCCACCGAATGGCAGCAGACGTTGGCCGATTGCACAGAGGACCCCAACCGCCGCCGCGAGCGAGGCTTCTGGATTCGGCTGAACACCGCCACCAACGCCTACGAGTTCACGGCCACCCTCACCGGGAGCTGGCGCGGCCCGACCCAAGGCGCCAGCGTGCCGCTGCCGGCCCGGCCTGCCGACGCGCCTGCCACCCCGGCGCCCTGTGACGCCGGGGCGACGTACTCCGTGGCATCGTTCCACACGCACACCCCGACGGCGTTTCGCGCCGCCTTGGTACCGGCCGGCTCGACGCGAGGGGTCGGGCCGTCCGGGGCCGATCAGGGAATCGACACGGGAGATCAGGTCCCCGGAGTGGTCAACGACTACACCGAGTCCCCCGCCGGCAGCGGCAGCATCCCCATGGGCCATCCGGAGAACAGCGCCGCCCAGCTCTACCATTCCCTTGGACTGGACCGCCGGCCGACCCCGAACTGACCTGCAGGACAGGAGACAATCCACATGATCCAAACATCTGACGCCTTGTCTCGGGCTTGGAAGCACGCGGCGCGTAAGCTCAGTTGCGGCAAAGTAGGCAACTTCACCGTCGAGCCAGCCGGCGAGGTCTACCAGGCGGCCTTTGTCGAAATGCCCATGCAAGACGCCCTGGAAGGTGTCAAGGTCTATCAGACGACCGTACAGGTCCAGCGGGAGAAGGGCAAGGTCGGCGAGGCCGGCCGGGCCGCCGTGCCCGCCAGCCCCTACGGAGCGCTTACGCCCTCGCAGGCGGCGGGACTGCTCGACGGGATGAAGGCCTACGAGCTGGCGCTGGCGGCGATCAAGGGGCATGAGACCTACGACAAGTTCGGGCCACTGACAACTCAGCTTGTCGGTGAGGAGCAGCGCACCTATGAGGTCACCTTCCCGCTGATGCCCGAGGAGGCGGAAGACCCGCGCAGCGCGGACTACGCCTACCGGGTCGTGATCAACGCCAAGTCCGGACAGGTCCTGAAGATCCTCGTTCCGAGCTGAGACGCAGTGCGCCCCTTGGCGCGCGAGGGCGTTTCTGCCCGGATCGGATCGGAACGGACGGGCGTGCGAACGGAGCTCATCACCGGGCGTGCCGGCATACAGGACCGCAGGAGAGATCATGCCCCCCGCAGCGAGAATCGGCGACATGCATACGTGCCCGATGGTGACGGGCGTGGTACCGCACGTCGGCGGGCCGATCGTGATCGGTTGCCCGATGGTGATGATCGGCTTCATGCCCGCCGCCCGTGTGGGCGACATGTGCGTTTGCGTCGGCCCGCCCGACAGCATCGTCAAGGGCTCGGCGACGGTGATGATCGGCGGCATGCCGGCCGCCCGCATCGGCGACAACACCGCTCACGGCGGGGTCATCGTCGTGGGCTTTCCGATGGTGATGATCGGCGGGTGATACGGGAGATGGGCGACGCCCCCACGGGTCGAGGGCCGGCCCCGAAGGGATCTGTGCTTCAGGCGGGGTGCCCGCCTGGCGGGCTCGGCCAAAAAGCTTTGACAGCAGCCTGCCCGCAGCTAGACTGGGGGCAAGAGTAAGCTCGTTCGCGATTTTCCCGCGGGCTTCCGTTGTGGTTCCCCGTCGGCTGGGAGACACCAGCCGAGGGGCGGCTTCATCCGCATAGGTGGTGTGCGCATGTCCGCTTCCGAAGTGACCGACGCCCTGGTGGAGATTCCCGAGGGCTACGCGGCCGTGCCGATCGCGGCCGACCAGGCCCGGAGCATGGTCCGGCCCTGTGTGCTGGTCCGCCGCAGCCCCGATCCAGTGGCCGGTCACCTGGTGGTCCTTCGCGACCTGATCGACGGGCGGGTCCTGCTGGGCTGCCTGGTGGACGCCGCCGGGTTCGTGCAGGAGTGGGTGGAGTTGTGGTTCCAGGACCTGGAGGCCCTGAGCAGCACGACGGCGGCGTGCCGCGAGGCCCTGACCAACGAGGTGCTCGACCGGCGGTGGAAGGGGTACTTCCAGGCGATGGTTCAGGCGGACCCGGCCTCGGTGGTGCATACGGGCTGGGAGACGCGGCACCCGCTGCCGACCTACGTGGACCTGGCCTCGATGGAGCCGATCCACCCGGCCGATCCGCAGTCCGGCGGCTCGTGGGCGTTGTGCGAGGACGACGGGCTGCTGGCGGCCAAGGGCGTGCCCCTGTACTCCACTTCGCTTCACAGGTATTTATATCTTCCGGGCTTAGGTAAGGAAAGCCCGCTGGTCCCCACCACGCCGGACGCCCCGAAGAACGACCAGGTCCTCTCGCCCACCGAGATCACCGGCGGGCGGCGCGGGCTGTTGGGGCTCAATACCGCCGGCGGGCTGATGCTCGTTCGCCGTCACTGGCCCATTCGGCTGGAGCCGTTCGCCGACGTGCTGTCGGGCGGCTCGTGGGCCGGGGTGTTCCACGGCCGGGGGCTCGTGAACCTGGGGCCCGTCACTCAGGCCCTCAAGGGTAGCGACCCCGCCCTCACCGGCGGCGGGTGGCTGTTCCTGGGGCGGCACGGGCGGTGGGGGCGAATGGTGGAGGGCTTCCACCTGAAGCTGCGGCTGATCGCCGACGCCGTCCGTTGCGTCCAGCGGACGGTCCAGACGACGCAGCGCCCGCTGCTGAACCTCAAGGCCGACAGCTTCCAGGTTCGCCTTGCTTCTCCGGCCACGGGCCTGCCGTTCCTCTGGACGGCCCGCGCGGTGCTGGCCGATCCGGGCGACGCGGTGACGCTGCCGATCCGGGCCAGCAGCGTGGAGTACTTCCTGCGGTCGGCCGGCAGCGGGGCGTCGGTCTACCAGCCCGAATCGGCCGGGCAGGCCGTCCGAGGCCGGGGCACGGTGCGGATCCGCCAGGTCCTGCCCGAGGGCGGGGGCGGGACGATCGTCGAGGGCACCCTCGCCACGCAGGAGCGGTTCGAGGTGGCGCGGTACGACCTGATCTGGCTTCGCCTGAACCTCGCTTCCGGCCGGGTGGACCTGTACGGTCAGTTGGAGCAGGCCTCGGCGCTGGCGGCGGGAGAGTGGCGGTTCCGCACGGTGGGCCAGCGGTTCGGGGAGGACGCGGTCGCGGCGCTTCGATCGGCCGAGGGCGTGCCCATTGCCGAGACGGCCTTCGAGATCATCCCGCTGCTGAGCAGCCCGTGCGACCTGTACGGGCTGGCGGTGCTGGCCGTCCGGACGCTGCTGGTGAACTCGCAGACGGCCCTGCCGGTCGCTCTGGACGAGACGCTAAGCCTGGCCCGCCAAGTGGCCGAAGAATACGACGAGCAGACGGCCCTGGGCCTGCGGGTCCGGCAGATCTTCGAATCGGACGGGCGGTGGGCGGCCTCGCTGGGCCCGCACCGGCTGACCAACGAGGAGATGGCGCCCGAAGAGGCGTTGGACCTGATCCCCGCCGAGGTCTGGTTCGACACGCTCGGCGCGATCGTTCGCATGTTCCCGGGCCTCGGCCCCGACAGCCTGGCGCGAGACCTGGGCGACGCCCCCCCGGGCGGGATTCACAAGGTCTTCGACCGGGCCGTCGAGGCGATCGACGACTTGGTGCTCCGCACGCGGAGCCTGATCGTGATCGACTGGCGGTTCAACCGCGAGGTGCACGCGGTGGTCCGTCAGCACCTGGTGGGCCTCGGCGGCGGGGCGTGACCCGGCGGGGCCGGCCCGAGGGCGGCCAGGATGTAAAGGACAACTCAACGGACATCGGAAGGAGTGACCCATGAAGGTCGCAAACCGAGTGGCGATGACGGCGGGGATGATCTCTCTGGCCTGGCTGGCCGGCGGGTGCGCTCCGGGCCCGTTCAACGTGAAGGTGTTCGTGGACGAGACCGACCAGGAGCTGAAGGACAAGATGGGCGCCCTCCAGTCGATCGAGGTGGACCTCGTGGCGGTCAACGAGACGCAATACCAGCAGTGGGAGCAGATGAAGGTCAGCGACTACTGGGAGCCGACCAACCGCGTCCGCGCCAGCGCCCCGAAGATCGTCATGAAGTTCGGGCAGGGCCAGCCCAAGGAGCAGGTCCTCAGCGCCAAGGACGACATCTGGCGGAAGTGGCTCGACGAGAACAAGGCCAATTACCTCTTTGTCATCGCGCACCTCTGGTGGATCACGGAGGACAGCCCCGGCAACGCCGACCCGAGGCGTGAAATCCTCCCGCTGGAGCGGGGGCGGTGGGAAGGGTCGGCCTTGGGGAACCTGGACATCCCCATCAAGATCCGCGCTGCCGGGCTGGTGACCCTCCGACAGCCGAAGAAAGATTAGTGATCCGCCGCGCCGGCCCGCCCCGGGCCCCGCGCCGGTAAGGTCGTGCTGCATGCCCGTTTTCGGCGGCTACGAGACCGTTCGGGAGCTGTACCGCAGCGGCCTGGCCTCGGCATACACCGCCAGGAAGGTCGGCGGGGACGGTCCGGATCATTTCGTCGTCAAGTGCTACCGCCCCTTCGTGATGGACGACCAGCAAGGCGCGGCGGAGAAGGCCGTCGCGGACTTCCTCGACGGGGCGCGGGCGCAGCAGAAGGCCGCGGCCGCGGGGGGGCAGTCCTGGGCGCCCGTGCACGAGATCGGGCAGGTCGAGGGGGGCGGGTACTTTGTCACCGACAACCACCACCGGTCCGTTCAGCACCTGATCCGCGGGCGGGTCAAGCTGGCCGGCGGGGGGCTGTACCGCATCGTCAGCGGCGTGGTCCAGGGGCTGATCGAGATGAAGCGGGCCTGCGACCGCCCGCACGGGAACCTCAAGCCCTCGAACATCCTGCTGGCCGGCAAGAGCGACCTGGCGCACGCGAGGGTGCTTCTGACCGACCCGGCCGGCCCGGAGCACCTGGATCCCCAGGCCGGGGACGTCATCGACTTCCACGCCGTCGGGGCGCTGATCTACCAGCTCGTGCTCCACCGGACCGGTCGGGCCATGGGCGGCTGGCCGGCGCCGGAGGGCAAGGAATGGGGCCGCCTCGGCCGGAACGGCGAGCCGTGGCGCCAGCTCTGCAACCGCCTGCTGAATCCCAACCTCGCGCCGGGCCTGCTGACGTTCGACGACTTGGCCGACGACGTGGGGAAGCTCCGCGAGCGCAGCCGGGCGCTGCCGGCCAAAGTGCTGGTGCCCGTGGCGGTGCTGGGCCTGGGGGTCCTCGCGGCCCTGGTTGTGCCGGGCCTCCTCTCGGACGGCGGCGGGGGAGGAGGGGGCGGGGGCGGCTTCGGCCCCCCCGAGCAGGAGCACTGGGAGCGCCTGTGCAACTCGTGGCGGTGGGTCCGCCCGCTGCTGGGGGCCTATCGAACGCACAAGGAACGGATTCCCGCCTGGGAGCAGGATGAGCACCTCCGGACCGTCGCCTTGAAGCGACTGTCGACCGTCAGCAAGAACAGCACGGCCTACAACCCCCGCTGGTTCGCCAACATGTCGCGGTACACGTATGCCGAGGACTGTGCGGCGCAACCATCGGGCAAGGCCCAGTCCGCCGACGGCGTCCGCAAGACGGAGGAGGCCCTGAAGGCGATCGATTCGCTTCGGGCGGCCCTGTCGAAGGACGGCTGGCCTCAGTGCAAGGCGCTGGGGGACAGCGCCGCCTCCTTCCGCCAACGGACGTGGGACGATCGGGTCGCCAGCTATCTCGAGGGCCTGACGGAGTTCAACGAGCAGGACGTTCTCGGCTATGTCGCGGGCGCCCTGGCGGCGAAGAGGGCCCTGCCGGAGATCGAGGGCGAGTGGGGCAAGGTCCATCAGCTCCGGGGCAAGCTGGCGGCGTGGGGCGAGGGGGACGCCAAACCGCTGGCGGGGATCGGCACGTACGTTCAACAGCAGGTGGCGTCGATCGACGGCGTCTCCGGGGACACGCCGTTGGCGAAGCTCCTGGCCAAGCTGAAGGACCTCCATGTGCCGGGGTCGCTGCTGCGCAGCCTCGAGCAGTTCGTCGATGAGCGGTCCAAGCCCGACGCCCGGAAGCTGGACTGGGCCTACGTCAAGGAGGACCCGCCCTTCCCGGCGATGGCGGAGGAGGACCTCCGCAAGGGGCTCCAGGCGTTTCGCGACGGCAAGTTCGACGTGCTGGCCGACCCGCGGAAGGACCCCAAGTGGGCCGCGACGGTCGACGACTTCTTCCAGAAGGAGGCCCCCGCCCGGCTCGACGCCCTTGCGGCCCTCATCGCGAAGCCCAAGTCAAGCGGCATGTTGGCGGTGATCGAGGACCAGGGCGTTCGCGGCGGGTTCGACCAGAAGCTCAGCGCGGCCGAGAAGACGGCCGAAGACCTCCGAACGAAGCTGAGGGACCTCAGGGCCTTCGTCGATCAGGCGGCAGGCAAGCCATGCAGCCGCCAGACGATCGTGGAGATCCACCGCGACATGACGGCGGTCCGCACGCGCCAGCAGGAGCTGCGGGACGCGATCGACGGCGCGCAGCGGAGCATCGCGGCGATCCAGGTGGATATGGAGAGGTATCTCCAAAGCTCCTGGGCGAACTACGTCAAGGCCCTGGAGTCGCGAGACCAGATCCGCCGGCCGCAGGGGCGCAAGGCGCTGGCGGCGATCGACAGCGAGTGGGTGAATCGGCGGAAGGAGCTGATCGAAGAGGCCCGCCCGAACCGCGAGGTGGGGGAGCTGTCGCGCAAGGTTGGCGCCCTGGAGGGTTTCCTCCAGAAGCTCGAAGCCGACTTTGACCCCAATCTACCTGCCGGCCTGACTGAGCAGCAGCGTCCCTGGAACGAGCAGCTCCTGGCCAACGGGCTGGGCAGGGAGCGCGCCCATCGGGTCGAAGGCACGCTGAGCTACGTCGACTGGCAGAAGGTCTACGCCGACCAGGACGCCAACGCCGAGAACTACCCGGCGGAGAAGGCCATGCAGTTGAAGACCTACCAGGCGTGGCGAACCGGGCTGGGGAGGCTGGTGGCGGATTTCAACCGGGTCCAGGACCAGTTGGCCGCGGGGTATCGGCTGGACGAGAAGCCCGCCGCGGACGCCAACTCCCTTCAGCAACTCGTCGGGCGCAACGTCGGCAACGTGGTCTGGGCGGGCGCCGACGCCAACCAGGGCTTCCAGCCGACGCACGCGAGGATCGTCCGATTGCGGCAGGTCCGCACGCGGACCGACCCCGCCCAGATCGTGCCCGAGGTCACTCGCGGCAAGCCGCGGGAGTTCGAGGTGGCCCGCGAGGCGTACCTTCGGCTGGGGGGGCTCGGCTGGCCCCGCAACCAGGCCGAGCTGAGGGAGGAGGCCCAGGTCCGCAAGTCGCTGGCCGCCATCTACGGCCAGGTGACCGACCCCGCCCGCCAGGGCGAGCTGCTGACCGAGCTGAGCCGCGAAGGCCGCACTCGATGGGCCGACTACATGACCCGGCAGACGCAGGCCGCCGACATCCAGGACGCCGTCGCCCGGATGAAACAGGACTTCGGCATAGACCCGAACGACGCCACGCTTCCGGAGCTGGCGCGGTTCCGGCTGGCGATGCACGACCTGCGGCAGGGGGTGGCGGCCCAGCCGGGCCGCCTGGGCGACGCACAGGTCAAGGGCCTCGTCAGCGCGTTTCTGGCCAGGACGCGGGCGCTGTCGGCCATGGCCTCGCGCGGCGACTTGGCGCCGACGCTGGCCGAGCTGGCGACGGTGCCCGCCGCGACGGGCGGCGGCGGCGTGGACCTGGCGAAGGCCGGCCCGGCCGCCGTGGGGAACTGGCAGGTGACCCCGCAGGGGGCCGACCAGGTGACCTACTCGGGTGGCGGCGGGCAGGGGACGCTGGTGTTCCGGAAGGTCACCCCGCCCGGAGGCAAGGCGTGCTTCCTGTCGACCACGGAGGTGTCGCTTGGGCTGTTCCGCAACGTCCTGCGGTCGAGCCAGAGGTGGAAGGACGTGGATGGCCTGCTGCCGCTGGACGAGGACGCGCTGGGGCCCCGGGCGTGGGTTCGCGGGACCGACGACCTGGCCCTCGCGGACGCGTGGCTGCACGACCTGCCCCCCACGCTGATGGGAAGGGAGTACCCCGACAACAAGCAGCCGCCCAAGCCGGCGGACGGCGATCCGATGCAGCACGTCTCCCTCGGGGCGGCCATCTACTTCTGCCGCCTGCTGAACTGCCGCCTTCCGACGTCCTCGGAATGGCTGGCGGCCCACGAGGTGAACAAGGGCGCCGCGGCCCAGCAGCGGCCGAACCTCCGGGATGAAACGTGGCGCGTCCAGCGGGACCACCTGATCGGCCTGGAGGAGAACGAGTCGGCGCAGGCCGGGCTGTTCTACCCCTACGTGGCCATCTTTCTGCCGAAGGGCATGACGCCCCAGACGAAGCGGGAGGCCCTGCCGGTCGCCAGCGCGGGCAATGACGGCATCCTGTGGTTCGCGAAGGTGGACTCGGACGGCCAGGCCGCCTTCAAGCACCTGGTCGGCAATGCCGCGGAGTTCACGTACGAGCAGCCCGACGCCCTGGGCGCACTCAAGAGCGGCGCCCAGACGGCTCTGGCTGAGGTCACGGGCCTGGTCAAATCGGCGGCGCGGGCGGAAGTTCGCGTCCTCGGCGCCTCGGCCCTGTCGCCGCCGGAAGAGGCGCCCGAGAAGCCCCAGGAGGTCACCGCGCCGCGGCAAGGCGAGGAGTTGACGCAGAGCTTCTCGGACGTGGGCTTTCGCCTGGCGTTCTTCGCCGGGCGCGAGCGGCTTCAGGACCGCGTCCTGAGGCTGCTGGCCGGGCTGGCGAATCAGGGATACCTCACGGCGCAGCCGTAGGGCCCGCCGCGGGCGCCCCCCGGCGGCGCCGACGCCGGGGCGGGGCAGGCTTGCCTCGCTCGACGCCCGAGGGGATAATACGGCCCCCCGGGTGTCTTCCGCGGGCGAACGCAGCATTTCTGGGAAAGGTCCTGGCTGGTGGACAACGTAAGCAGGAAGCTGAAGCAACTTGTGGCCGCCACGGCCAGTCGGCTCCGCATGGTGCAGGCGGACTTCGCCGACCAGGGCGCCGACGTGCGAAGAGAGTACCTCTCGGAGGAGACCGAGCGGGCCTTGGCCGGGGTCGTTCCCGAGGAGCGCCAGCCGTTCCTGAAGGCGCTGATGGAGCAGTTCCCCTCGTGGGACGCCCGGGTGGAGGTGCAGCTTCGCAAGGACGAGAGCACCGACCGCTCCCTGACCGACGTCCGCGAGATTCAGGATCCGAACTTCCTGGTGGCGCGCCTGATCGAACTGGCCGCGGGCCTGGGCGAGGGCGAACGGAAGATCCTGGTCGAGCGCCTCAAGGAGGCGGGCCTGGCGAGCATCTCCCACGGCGCCTGGCCGGAGGACGCCGAAACGAGCCTGCGGCAGGACCTGCGCCTCCCGCCCGACAGCGTGCTGGACGCCCGGCGGGTGGTGGAGGCCGTCGGCATGCTGGCGGATTTCGCCCTGCGCCTGGACCAGCTCGTCTGGGGCGGGTGGCAGCAGATCTCGCGCAGCGCGACGATCCGCCGCGACAAGGCGCTCCAGCAGTCGGTCAAGGCCTTCCTGACCGGCGACCAGGACGTGCCCCGGGGGCAGGTGGCCAACGACCTGGAGAAGCTTCGGCAGCTCATCGCCTCGCTGGTGGCGGCCATCGGCCAGTCGGGCCGGCAGTTCGCCGCCCGGCACCTGGCGCGGTTCTCGCCCGTCGAGGTGGAGGCCCTGGCCTCGATGGAGGGCGGAGGCTTCTTCGTCGCCAAGGAGGTCAAGTGCTGGCGGAAGTACATCGAGCTGGCCGAGGCGCTGAACGAGGCCGCCATCGAGAGCGAGATCATGGAGACCATCGCGAACTACGCCGAAAACCTGATGAAGGGACTCCGGCGCTAGCCGGAGGAGAACACGACCATGCCCGCACACGTTCATTGGTACGAGGGCCTGTTCCTCCAGCCGCACCATCTCCAGTGCATGCAGCGAAACCTGTTGGAGGCCGTCGCGTCGGAGCGCCGGCTGGGGTGGGCCTGGCCCTACGGGCTCGTCGAGGCCCGGCTTTCGGCCGACGCCCTGGAGAACCTGCTGATCCAGTTTGACTCTCTTCGGGCCGTCATGCCCAGCGGGACGGTGGTGGACTGTCCGGCCGCGGCGGACGTTCCGGCGTTGAACATCCAGGCGATCTTCGAGTCGTCCAGCGGGTCGTTCAACGTCGGCCTGGGGGTGCCGCTCTGGTACGCCACGCAGGCCAACGCGCTGGAGCGCGGGGCGATGGACGACTGGCGCGTCAAGCGGATGTACCGCGTCGTCGAGGACGAGTGGCACGACGAGAACACCGGGGAGAACCCCCAGCCGCTGCTGAAGCGGAAGATCAACGCCCGCCTGCTCCTGCCGGACGACGACCGCAGCGACCTGGAGGTCATTCCCCTGCTGCGGATCGCCCACGCCACCGGCGAGGACGTGGGCCTGCCCCGGCAGGACCCCGGCTACGTCCCGCCGTGCCTGGTCCTGCGGGGCTCGCCGGTGCTGACGGAGATGGTCCGCGACCTTGCCAACCAGGTCGAGGCAAGCCGCTCCGAGCTGGTCACGCAGATCACCCGGGGGGGGTTCAGCATCGACCAGATGCGCGGCATCCAGTTCGAGCAGATCATGCGCCTGCGGACGCTGAACGGCTATGCCGGGCGGCTGCCGCACATGGTGCAGGCCCCCAGCCTCTCGCCGTTCGAGATATACCTGGAGCTTCGCGGGCTGCTGGGGGAGCTGGCGGCGCTCCAGCCGGACCGGGACCAGTACGAGGTCCCGCCCTACGACCACGACAACCCGCTGGTCTGCTTCGCCGACCTGTGCAACCGGATCCGCGGGCTGCTCCGCGGCACGGTCGCCCCGAGCTTCGTGAAGATCGACCTCAACCGCGAGGGCCGGCTGATGGTCGCCGACCTGACCGACGAGCACCTGACGCGCCCCAACGAGTACTTCCTCGGCATCAAGACCGGCGAGGACCCGCGGACGCTCGGGCGCCTGGTGGAGGACCCCGACAAGTTCAAGCTGATGGCCCGGTCGCTGGCGAACCAGAGGATCTGGGGCATTCGCCTGGCCGAGGAACGCCACCCGCCGCTGGAGCTGCCCGCCTCGAGCGGGCTGCACTACTTCCGCCTCATGCGGGCCGACAGCGCCCGCATGTGGGAGCGGATCAAGCAGGAGAAGTCGATCGCCGCCCGGTGGGAAGGCATCGAGACGGCCGACTTCGCCATCGCCCTGTACATGACCGTCCCCGAGGGAGGTAAGAAATGACGCTGCTTGAGCTTTGCGAGCCGCTGTTCCAGTATGTCTGCCGGCTCAACCGCTCGGGGCGGAAGGGCGGCAGCTTCGAGCCGGCCCGCGTCCGTGCCGAGATCGTGGGCATCATGGAGGAGATGAGGTCGAAGGCGGCGGCGGCCGCCAACCTCACCAGCCAGTACGACAAGGTCGAGATGCCCTTGATCTTCTTCGTCGATTTCATGATCAAGGAAAGCGCCCTGCCCTTCGCCCGCCAGTGGGAGGAGATGGCCTTCCAGTACAAGGAGCTGGCCGGGGACGAGAAGTTCTTCGACCTGCTCGACGAGACGCTGGCCGATCCCAGCCAGGCCGCCACGGAACGCCTGAGCGTCTTCTACATCTGCCTGGGGCTGGGCTTCAGCGGCTGGTACACGGGTCAGCCGGAGTATCTCCGCAAGAAGATGCTGGAGACCTCCGCGCGGGTCCGCCAGATGATGGACGTGGACGCGGAGACGCGGATCTGCCCGGAGGCCTACGAGCACGTGGACGCCTCGGACCTGGTCCAGCCGCCGGGGCTGAAGCTGCTGGGGATCTTCGTCGCCCTGATCGGCATGACCCTCGTGGTGTTCGTGGCGAACTTCTTCGTGTTCCGAACGACCGCCTCGGACCTCCAGGGGGCGCTTCGGAAGATCATCGCCCACGAGGCCGCGGCGCCGAAGCCCACGGAGGTCGTGACCATCCCCGCGCCCAGGATGCCGGCCCTTGCGCCGACCACGGCGCCCACCACGGCCCCGGCGAAGGAGGAGTAGCACGATGAACTTCCGTTCGATGCCCACGGGGGCGAAGGTCGGCGCGGCGGGTGCGGGCGGCATGGCCGTCACGGTGCTGATGTACCGGCTCCTGCCCCCGCAGATGTTCTTCTACGTGATGATCGGCACGGCCCTGATGGGCGTGGTGATGGGGCTGTTCGGCTGGCTGGTCCAGCGCGCGCGGAAGCGCAAGGCCAAGCCGATGGAGCAGAGCCTCAAGGCCAACAGCGCCGCCACCCCGCAGGGCGTCACCGAGCCCGGGCGCCGGGCTCGCCTCGACGACATCCGCAAGAACTTCGAGGACGGCGTGGAGAAGTTCCGGGCGGCCGGGAAAAACCTCTACTCCCTGCCCTGGTACGCCCTGGTGGGCGAGCCCGGCTCGGGAAAGACCGAGGCCATCCGCCACTGCAACGTGGGCTTCCCGCCCGGCCTCCAGGACCAGCTCCAGGGCGTGGGCGGCACGATCAACATGAACTGGTGGTTCACGAACCACGCGGTGATCCTGGACACGGCCGGGCGGCTGATGTTCGAGGAGGTCGAGCCGGGCGGGACCAGCGAGTGGCGGGAGTTCCTCAAGCTGCTGCGCGCCAACCGTCCCAACTGCCCCATCAACGGCATGCTGCTGTGCATCCCGGCCGACTCGCTCATCAAGGACACCGCCGAGGACCTCGAGCGGAAGGGCGCGAAGATCGCCCAGCAGCTCGACCAGATCCAGCGCGCCCTCGGCGTGCGGTTCCCCGTGTTCGTCATGATCACCAAGTGCGACCTGATCAACGGGTTCCGCGAGTTCTTCGAGGACATCAAGCGCCCGGACCTTCAGCACCAGATGCTCGGCTGGTCCAACCCCGCCCCGCTGGACCAGCCGTTCAACCCCGAGATGGTCGATCAGCACCTCCAGACCGTCGCCGACCGCCTGACCCGCCGGAGAATGGGGCTGCTGCTGGACCCCGTGAACACTGAGGACCCCTCGGCCCGCCGGGCCGACCAGGTCGACGCCCTCTACGCCTTCCCCAGGGCCCTGATGACCATCGCCCCGCGTCTGCGGCGGTACCTGGAGATGATCTTCGTGGCCGGGGAGTGGTCGGCCAAGCCGCTGTTCCTTCGGGGGATTTACTTCACCAGCTCGATGCGGGAAGGCGACGCGTTGGACGCCGACCTGGCCGAGGCCCTCGGCGTGCCGGTCGAGAAGCTGCCGGAGGGGAAGGTCTGGGACCGCGAGCGGGCCTACTTCCTTCGCGACCTGTTCATGAACAAGGTCTTCCGCGAGAAGGGCCTGGTGACCAACGCCACCAACGCCAAGCGCCGGCAGCGGCGCCGGAAGGTCGCCGTGCTCGTGACGAGCTTCCTCGCGCTGGCCGTGCTGGGGTTCTTCACGTACTGGGGCGTCTCCAGCTTCCGGGGGAGCATCGGCGACGAGGCGGGCTACTGGAAAGCCGCCGCCGCCGACGAGCAATGGATCCCGAACACCCACTACTGGCTGCCCATCGTCGATACGGAGTTCGCGGGCTCGTCACGATACGTCTACAACGGCCGGACGACCATCGAAACGCCCAAGGGAACCACCGACACGGGCAAGTTCCACCGCGACACGATGGACCTCGTCCGCAGGGACATCCACGTGCCGTGGATCTTCCGGTTCGCCGCGACCTTCGCGGCGGACATCAACGCCAACCGCCGGACCGCCCAGCGCGTGCTCTTTGAGGCGGGGATCCTCCGGCCGCTGGTGGACGGGGCGCGCCAGAAGATGCTGGACGCGGGCGCCCAGTGGTCCGGGAAGGCCACCGCCGCGCTGGGCGAGCTCACCAGGCTGGAGGCCGAGGCCGCCTACCCGGTCGAGGACCGGATCGACCCGAACACGCTGTTCGCCTACGTCCTCCAGAGCGACAGCGACTTCGCCGGCTACCGCAAGAACGACGCCCGGAGCTTCGACCAGATCCTCGCCTGGACCTACGGCACGGGCCGGGACGAGGAAGGCCAGGAGCTGGGCAACCAGCCCTGGCCGCCGCCGCTGCTGGGCCCGACGGGCAAGGTCGGCATCGCCACGGTAAACAAGGGCGTGGCCGATTTCATCCGGTACTGGGAGACCGGCGGCGACGCCGAACGCGACGTGGAGGCGATCACCACGCTGAAGGGGGCCCTGAACGCCTTCGGCGACGCCGAGGCCGAGCTGATCGCCCTGGACAATCCCTTCCTGGACAAGCCGGCCCGGCCCGACACGCTGGCCGACCTGACCAAGCTCACCGAGGACTGGCGGAGGCTTCACGGCGCGGTCCTGGCCGAGGGCCAGAAGGTCGACCAGGCCATCGCCTCGGCCAAGCTCGGCTCGCGGATGCTCACCGACGTCTACGACGACATGATCAAGGACCAGATCGAGCAGGCCAAAGGTCCGCACGACCGGCTCATCCGCGCCGCCCGGCCGGGCAAGAAGCCCCCGGCGCCCACGGGCCTCAAGAAGCACCTGGAGGCCGTGGCCGGCAGCCTGGAGGCCTCGCTGGACGGCCTCCAGAGGAAGTTCTCCGAGACCGAGGACAGGCAGGACCTGATCAAGCTGGACCCACGGTTCATGCCCGTCGTCCAGATCAAGAACGACGCGATGCGGAGCTGGGTCAAGAAGGACAGCCTGCGGCTCTATGCCCTGCGCCTGAACATGTACGAGCTGGCGGACCTGGAGCTGGCCAAGAGCGACGACGTGCCGCAGATGGCGGGCCTGGAGCAGGCCGTCAAGGACGTGCGCAGCGACATCTTCGGCGCCAACCGGCGTGTGGAGGACCTGGAGAACCTCCAGGTCGAGGGCTTCCGGGTCCGGGAGAGTTCGGCCGTCTCGCGGTTCGTCGACGACCGCCTCGCCAAGCGCAGGAGGACCTACACGCTGCTGAAGGGCGTGCTCGAGAACGCCCCGAAGACGGCCGCCGACGTCGAGGCGGAAGTCACGAAGGCCGTCAAGGCCAAGGCCCTGAGCGAGATCCGGCGCCCGGTGATTCGAGGGACGGCCTTCGGGCCCGACCAGACCTTCCCCAGCCAGTTCCACCACCAGGCGACTGCGGCGACATTCGCCGGCTGGCTGACCATCGCCGAATACGCCATGCCGAAGCCGATACCGGAGGCGGCCCCGTCCGTCGACGTGATCAATCAGAAGGAGCTGGCGGACCTCTACAAGGCCCGGCAGGACGCCTATAACGCCCACCTGTCGCATTACCTGGACTACTGGACCAAGCAGGTCCTGGCCGACCTGGCCTACGACACGCGGGAGAAGGACTGGAAGAAGGTCAACGCCGACATGATCGCGCTGAACGTCGAGGAGGTGGCGAAGAACCTCGCGGTGCTGGGCGGCACGATCCTCAAGAGCCTGCGGGAGGTGCAGGCCTACGTTCCGGCCGGGGCGAAGGCGGAGTACGACGCGACCGCCGATCGCGTGGACAAGAGCATTCGGCGGCTGAGCGAGCCCGGCTACATCACCAACGAGAGCAACGGCAAGAAGGCCTGGCTGGCGAAGTGGTCCGAGCTGGGCGCCGACGCCCAGGTGGCCCGGCGGAAGCTCCTGCAGAAGACCCCCGCCGGCTTCAAGCGGGAGTTCATGGACTTCCCGGACGACTCCGATTCGGACATCTCCGAGAAGTACTGGAAGGAGCTCAGCTACGCCGGGCTGCGCCTGTTGGCCGACGAGATCCAGGTGGACGTGGACAAGGCCTACGACAACCTGCTCCGGTTCGCGCGGTTCCCCGTCGCCAAACCGCAGGCGGGCCAGACGGAGTTGACGCCGGCGGAGGTCGGTCCGGCGCCCGAGACCGCCCCCGGCGCGCTCACCGCGCGGGACGCGCTGGACAAGATCCTCGGCATCGCCCAGGAGTACGGCCCCGACGCCATCGGCGGCGGCGCCAGGACCCAGTTGTCGATCATCGATGCCCAGCTCGACAAGCTGTGCGGCAAGGGCCTGGCCGACGCCAAGCGCCGATGGTGCGAGCAGGTGAAGGCCGTGCTGACGGGCCTGCCGGCCGCCGGGCAGACCGCGGTGTGCAGCGTCCGCATCCTTCCCGTCAGCGATCAGAAGGTCCTCTCCGCCGCCACGGAGAGCGCGGTGGGCTACTGGAACGGGGCGCTGGAGGTCGTCCAGGACGGCGTCACGAAGGGCGACCCGATCAACATCACCCCGGGCGACAAGGAGGTCGGCAAGATCGACTTCCCCGGCAAGGAGGTGGAGTTCCGCTTCTACCGGTACCCCGACGACTACGGGAAGAAGAAGATCGGCCGGACCGTCACGGTCGGGGGGCAGTGGCCGGCCCTGCTCCTGCTTCACCGGCCGGAGGTCCACGCCCCCAAGCGGTCGCAGGACGGCAAGTCGTGGAAGGTGGAGCTGGTCGTCCAGGACATGGAGCCCCAGGGCAAGGCGCGCTCGCTGTGGATCGAGCTGGTGTTCCCCGAGCCGCTGCCCCGGTTGGACCAGTGGCCGTGACCCGCCCGCCCCGACGCGAACCCAGGAAGGCGCCCACGTGAAGTTGGGACGCGACAAAGACGACCGGTCCAGGCCTGCGGTGTTCCTCGCCGCCTTCGGCAAGCACCCCGGCTGGGACGACCACATCGAGGACATCGGCATCGAGACCGAGCACCTCGCGTCCCTCAAGCAGCTCCTCTACGTCCAGGGCATCGGAGGCACGATCGACTCCGGCGCGTGGGACAACCTCACCGACGCCCAGCGCCACGCGGGCTTCCGTCACGTGTTCGTCTGCCGCACGCCCCGCGACGTGATCCTCGGGCGGCTGTGGTCCAGCACCGACGGCAAGGGCCGGGCCCGGTACCCCATGGTGGTTTGCGCCCAGTGCCTCGGCCGGCCGCTCCGCTGGGCCGTCCGCGAGGTGCTCCCCCGCCTGGAAGCGATTCAGCAGCGCTGCGTGGACGTCCGGACGGCCGGGGAGGTCCTCTCCATCCTGGACGAGGCGCGCACGGAGTACCGCGCCCTGGCCGAGCCGGCGGGCGGCGAGGACAACGCCTACGTGGTTTCCCCGCGTACGCTCGCGGCCCTGGCCGACCGGGCGGAGCTGGGCCCGGACCAGGAGGGGCTGTTCCGCATCCTCTACCAGATCGAGCGGGAGATGCCCGCCTACCTCCGCGGGAGCGACGAGGCCCTGCGGGAAGAGGCCCGGCCGATCCAGATGCGCGTGCCCGTCTGCGGAGACCCGCCCGCCGAGGCGGTCCTCCAGTGGTTGGACTTCCTTCTCGGCCGCATCGACCCGGACGTGGAGGTCTGGGTGATCCTCCCGCTCGACGAGCCGTGGCTGGACCTCTTCATCGGGCACCCGTACCCGCAGCAGTTCTTCTGCTTCCAGGCCTCCCGCGAGGCGCTGCCGCTGGCCAGCGAGATCCCCTACAACCTCGACGAGGGCTTCCTGGACCGGTCGCGGCAGCTCGTCGAGGCCTCTCGCGAGGGCCGGGGGGAGGAGATCGTCATCAGGCCCGACGCGCACTCGGCCACCAGCCGGCTGCGCATCGAGGCGCTGGACGTCTCCGGCAAGCTGGCCGCCCTGGGGCGCAGCAGGGGCTTCCGGATGGCGGCCCTTGCGGTCGTCGCGGCCCTGGTCCTGCTGGGGCTGCTGATCGCGGCCATGTCGCTCTGGCCGTCGGGCGGCCCGGGCAGGCCCGACGGCCGGCCGCCCCCGCGCGTCACGATGGACCCGAAGGCGGCCGAGGCGTGGGAGGAGCTGTGCACCAACCTCGACGCCTGGTGCGCGCGGTTCCTGGCCGACCTGGACCGCCAGCGCGTGGACCGCTGGCGGGAGGACCCGGGCCTCTTGCAGGAGATCCTGCCGGTCCTCGAGCAGGTCCTCAACGGCGAGGAGAAGCTCGACCCGCGCCGCTTCGCCAACATCGGCGGCTCGACGCTTCGGCTGATGGCCACCCGCCCGCCCAAGGAGGTCCGCAAGGACCCGCGGGTCATCGAGCAGATCTACAAGGCCCGCGACCAGGTCCGGGCCATCCGCGAGGCCCTCAGCGCCGAGGGATGGGCCACGCGCAAGAGGCTGAAGGAGCTGGCCGGGCAGTTCCAGCAGCGCGGCTGGGAGAAGCAGGCGTACTTCGTCGGCTCGGCGGCCGACGACGTCCGCTTGGCGCCGGGCCTGGCGATGAAGGTGGACGAGGTCGTGGCCGCCGGCCGGCAGGCCGAGCGCCTCGCGGCGGCGTGGGGGCGGCTCGCGGAGGACGTTCGCACCGTCGAGGCGAACGGCCCGCCGCTGCTGAAGGAGTTCGGCAAGTACGTCGAGGCCCGGACCCTCGACAAGGGCACCGGCGGCGACGGCGGCGACCTGGAGGCGATGCGGCGGCGGCTGGCGCCGATCGAGAAGCTCGCGGCCGACCTGGCCGCGTTCGTCAAGCCGGGCTGGCGGGACGGGCTGGACGCCGCCATGCTCGAGCACGACCCGCCCGTGCGGAGCTGGACCGAGGACGACGTCCGGGGCGGAACGGTCTTCGAGCGGTGGCTGGCGGCCATCCAGGGCGACAAGTACATGCCGGTCAGTCCGGACGCCGACCCGAGGACGGCCGACTGGAAGAAGCGCCAGGCCGAGCAGTTCGCATCCATCGGGAAGACCATCCAGCTCCTGAAGGACGAGCACAGGGACCCCAACGCCGCCGCCTACGTCAAGCAGGCCGCGGCGATGCGGGGCGAATTCGACGCGATCTGCCGCAAGCCCTGGAACCGGTTGGCCAAGGAGCAGATCGAGCAGGCCGTCCCGGAATTCGAGCGGCGACCCGCCGACCTGAACAACCAGGTCAACGACGTCCTGCTGGGGTACCTCGGCGGCGTGGCCGCGTTCGTGGAGAACCTGCCGAAAGAGGTCTCCTCGAAGTCCGACGTCCTCAACCGCACCTGGCAGGAGCGGCTGAAGGAGATCACGCGGGACGCCAAGTCGCTGGCGAAGCTCCGCCCGATGGTCAAGGCGATCCGGGCGGGCCTCGAGAAGCTCGACGGCGAGTTGAAGGCCGCCCTGCCGGACACCGAAGGCGACCCGGACTGGCGCCGCCGGCTGAGCGGCAGGCCGCTGCTGGCCCAGCGCGAGAAGGTGCTCTCGCGCGGGGTGGCCCTGCTGAAGTGGACCGACCAGGGCCTTGCTCGGGACGCGAAGTTCCAGGCGGAGTGGACGAAGCTGGCGGCGGAGTTCGACGCCTGGCGCGACGAGGTGGGGGCAATCGTCACGGCCCTGTCGCGCGTCAAAGACGCGCTGGACCAGGGCGCCCTGCTCGACGAGGCCCCCCAGCCGCCGGCCAAGGCCATCGCCCAGACGTACGCGGAGGTTCGCGCCCGGCCGGCGTGGAAGGACGCGGCCGTGCAGGGCGTTTTCCAGGCCGTCACCGAGCGCCTGGACCGGTTGGCGGAGGTCGCCGGCTCGACGGACCGCAAGGCCCTCGCGGCGGAGGCGGTCCGGGCCGTCGCGGGACGGTTTGAGCTGGCCCGGGCGGCGTGGAGGCGGCTGGGGCAGTTGCCTCCGCCCTGGCCGGCGACGCCGGCGGAGCTGGAGCGGGAGCGTCACATCCACCGGGCCCTGGCCGCCGCGTACGCCCTCCTGCCCGACGGCCCTCGAAGGGGCGCGCTTCAGCAGGAGCTGACCGCCTCGACCTGCAAGCGGTGGGAGACCTATCTGGCCGGCCGGACCGACCCCGCCGAGAGCGATGACGCGATCCGTCAGATGGTCGAGTTCTGTCCCGGCTCGGGGGACCTCGCAGCCCTCCAGCCGATCAACCGGTTCCGCGTGGGCCTGTACCGGTTCCGCCAGAAGGTGCTCGCGGGGGCCCGGACGCTGGACGACCAGGCCGTGCGGAAGGAGGTCCACGACTTCCTCGCCGCCGCGAAGGCCCTGGGCGGCGTCGTGTCGGCGGGGCCCGTCGCGGAGTTCCTCGCCGAGCTGGGCAAGATCGCCGAATCGCAGGACACCGGTGCGGACCTCTCCAAGGCGGCGTTGGCGGCCGCGCTGCCGGGCGTCGGGGTCGAGGCCGCCGCCGACGGCAGCTCGGCGAAGTACACGTGGATCACCTCCGGCGGGGAGCGGCACTCGCTGGAGTTCGTCCGCATCGAGCCGCCGGGCCAGGCGCCGTCGTACCTCTGCACGACGGAGGTGACGGTCGGCCTGTTCGCCGACGTCGTCAAGGCCAAGGCCCGATGGAACGAGTTCCGGGGCATGCTCCCCACGTACGAGAGCCGCGACGACGACACGCGGCCGGGCCCGCGGGTCTGGCAGATCGCCGAGGGCGATACGGGGCTGGTCCACGCCACGAGCTGGTGCCGGATGCCGCCGGGGCTGAAGAGCGAGGAGTTCTACGCCCAGGGGATCGACCCCGGCACGCCGCGGCGCGACGACCCGATGCAGCACGTCTCGATCCACGCGGCGGCGTACCTGGCGGCGCTGCTCGGCGCCCGCCTGCCCACGGCGGCGGAATGGGCCTGCGCCTACGAGACCTACGAGAAGGCCGACCCCGCCGCCACGCCCAACCTGCGCGACAAGACGTGGGCCCGCCAGCAGGCGAACATCCGCAAGCTCGAGGAGTCCGGCGCCATCGGGGCGATGGTGGACCAGGCCTATCCCGACGCGGGGGCGTTCTGGCCGAAGGACTTCGCCCCGCGGCAGGAGCGGAAAGACGCCCAGGCCAGGACGGACCTGGACGATGGGCTGCTCTGGTTCGCCCGGGTCGGCGTCAGCAAGGCCCGCACGTTCCACCACCTCGTGGGCAACGTGGCGGAGTTCACCTTCGAGGACGCCGCCGCGGCCGGGAAGCTCACCAACCCCGCCGCCGAGGACATCCGCAAGCTCGTCCAGTCCGCCCCGGGCTCGGTCCGCGTGATCGGCGGCTCGGCCCTGTCGGCGCCCGCGCTGAGCCTGGCCGAGCCCTACGTGCCGGACCCCGCCCGGGCCTCGGAAGGCTTTGCCGACGTGGGCTTCCGCCTGGCGTTCACCGCGCCGGCCATGCCGCTGCACACCCGGCTGCGCCGCGCGCTGAACCAGCGGGGCTACCTGCCGTCGGCCGGGGTGGGAAAGTAGGGCGGCGTCCGGTTCGGGGGTCCCGGGCGCACAAGTCCGGCCGGGGCGCATTACACTGGGTGGCCGACCGGTCCCGCCGACGGTGGACCGGAAAAGGGGCGACGACGATGAAACGGTGGAACTGTTGGGCTTTCGCGGCTGGGACGGCGATGCTGGCGTGGGCGCCCGGCTGCTCGCGGAAGGGCCTGGAGGTGCTTCGCCCGCCGCTGCCCGCGATGCAGCGGCTGCCCGCCCTGGCGGTGGTCGAGCCGGCGCAACTGACCCGCTACGACTTCGCCCTGGACCCGGAGACCCGCTACTTCCGCCCGACGGCCCACCCGATCCGGCTCGACTGGCTGACCGGGCCGCGCCTGACCGAGCTGTGCCGCAGGTACGTCGCCCAGGCGGGGCTGTTTCAGGACGTGGCCGCCGAGGCGCCGCGCGACCGGTCGCAGTTGCACCTGGTCTGCCGCCCGCGGGTGACGTTGCGGCAGTACGTGCGCCTGTCCCTCAGCGGCACGATGCTGACGCTGGGCACGGGCTTCTTCTACGCCGTCCTCGGCGGCTCGGCGAACTACCGGTACGTGGACATGGACCTCGCGGTGGACGTGCTGAGCCCCACCGGGCGGCTCATCGAGACCTACCACAGCGGCAGCCGCTGCCCGGAGAAGGCCGTCACCGAGAGCGAGGAGCAGCTCGGCCCGATGATCGGCTACGCCCTGACGCGGACGCTGGAGGAGGTGACCAGCCGCATCTCGGCCGACAACGACGTGCTCCTGCGGGCGCTGTCGGCGGACCTGGCCGCCAAGGGCCTGACGCGCGTCGCCGAGGGCCACGGAATGCAGCTCCACGTCACCCGCCCGGGGCAGGTCATCCTTTCCGAGCAGAGCGCCGAGGTCAGCGGGAACGTCAGCGGCGTGGACCGGCCCATTCGGCTGGCCTGGAAGCTCAACGGCATGTCCGCCGGCCCGGTGCCGCTGATCGACACCAGCGCGCCGTCGGTCAAGAGATTCGAGTTCACCGCCCACCTCCGCAAGGGGGCGGGGAAGATCGAGCTGGTCCTGTCGGACGCCGGGCCCCCCGATCGCGCCGAACTGGCCCGCAAGGAGATCGGCTACCTCTGCGTCGGGGAGACGCCGCTGTCGGACATCCGCAAGCGATGGGCCGTCGTGATCGGCATCAGCCGCTACGCCCACGCCGAGCCGGACCTCCCGCAACTGAAGTACGCCGCACGCGACGCTCAGGCCTTCGCGGAGTTCCTTCGGTCGGACCTCTCCGGCGGCTATGATCCCAACCGCACGCTCTGCCTGTTCGACGAGCACGCCACCGTACGCAACGTCCGCGGGGCGCTGTTCGAGTTCCTCTCCCGCGCCGAGGAGAACGACCTCGTCGTGATCTTCTTCTCCGGCCACGGCATGCGCCAGGGCCAGAGCGACAACTTCTTCATGCTCTGCCACGACACCCAGCCGGACCACATGCCCTCGACGGCGTTTCCGATGTGGGACATCGACATGGCCCTTCGCCGGTACGTCAAGGCGCGGCGGGTGGTGGTCCTTGCCGACGCCTGCCACGCCGGGGCGATCGCGCCCGAAGGCGCCCGCGCCGGCGGGCAGAACCCCGTGCACCAGTACCTCCGCCAGCTCGCGCTGGCCGAGGCGGGGCGGCTGGTCTTCACCGCCAGCGAGGCCCGGGAGCTTTCGCACGAGTCCGAGGACTACGGAGGCGGGCACGGCGTCTTCACGTATTACCTGCTGGAGGGGCTCAAGGGCGCCGCCGACGCCGACGCCAACGGCATCGTCGACGCCGGGGAGATCGTCGAGTACGTCCGCGCGAAGGTCAAGGCCGCCACCAAGGACCGCCAGCACCCCGACTCCGCCGGCCAGTACGACCGCCGCCTGCCCCTGGCCGTGCTGAAAGAGGGGAAGTAGCGCGGGCGCCGGAACGCGGCATGCCGTCGGGAACGTCCTGCGCCTGCCGGGGCGAGCCGGGGCATTCAGGCCGGGCCCCTCACGCCACGCTGGCGGCGCGGACGTCGGCCGGCGTTTCCGCCCAGTCGAGGTAGCCGGGCGGCAGGGGCGCGGGGGCGATGGGCTGGACCGCCGGGGTCACAGGATGGAAGTCGTGGCGCATGGCGAGGTCGAGCTTCCGGCCGCTTCGCGGGCCGCCGGCGGCGAGCCAGGCGTCCAGCGCCCGCGCGTTGGCGACGACCAGCGGATGCGGGTGCTCGCGGTCGGTCGCCTGCCGCAGCAGTTTCTGCATCCCGGCCAGGTCGCCGCGCCGTCCGAGGATGCCGGCCAGGTAGTTCTCCGCCAGTTCGGGGATCGGGTAGCCGAGCTGGATCGCCCGGCGGAGGCAGCGTTCGGCCGGGTCGAGCTCGCCCTCGCGGAAGAGCGCGGCGCCCAGATCGAGCAGGGCGGCGGGCAGGTCCGGCAGGCGGTCGAG
>Ga0307379_10002635_pt1 | contig 26413 bp, 26 predicted proteins | sample UN2MG_FD_202237 | JGI IMG/M metagenome (GOLD analysis project Ga0307379, IMG submission 202237) | Soil microbial communities from Risofladan, Vaasa, Finland - UN-2 | ecosystem: Environmental > Terrestrial > Soil > Coastal area > Acid sulfate soil | place: Finland: Risofladan, Vaasa | collected...
TTCCTTTCCCCCTCACCCGCGCCGAAGCGCGCTTCGGCGCGACCTCTCCCCGCCGGGGAGAGGTGAAAGGTGATCCGCATGACGGACGTATTCTCGTTTTCGGTAAAGGCAAGCGACGGGCGCGCGCGCACCGGCGCCATCACGACGCCGCGCGGGATGATTCGCACACCGGCCTTCATGCCGGTTGGCACCGGCGCCACCGTCAAGGCGATGTTCCCCGAGGACGTGGCCGCGACCGGCGCCGATATCATACTCGGCAACACCTATCATTTGATGCTGCGGCCGGGCGCGGAGCGCATCGCCAGGCTCGGCGGACTGCACAAATTCATGCATTGGGACAAGCCGATCCTCACCGATTCAGGCGGCTATCAGGTGATGTCGCTTTCCAAGCTGCGGCGCATTACCGAAGAGGGCGTCACCTTTCAGTCCCATCTCGACGGCGCAACGGTCGCGCTCACGCCGGAGCGCGCTATTGAAGTGCAATGCTTGCTGGGCTCAGACATCCAGATGGTGCTGGACGAGTGCACGCCGTTCCCCGCGACCCGCGACGAGGCCAAGAAGTCCCTCGATTTGTCCATGCGCTGGGCGTCGCGGTCGAAGACCGCCTTCGAGACGCTGAGCGCGCCGGGCCAAGCGTTGTTCGGCATCGTGCAAGGCAGCGTCTATCCGGACTTGCGTGAACAGAGCGCCAACGCGCTCATCGACATCGGCTTTCCCGGCTATGCGGTCGGCGGGCTGGCGGTGGGCGAGGGCCAGGAGGCCATGTTCGACATGGTCGAAATCACCACCGCGTTCCTTCCCGAAGACCACCCGCGCTATCTCATGGGGGTCGGCACACCTCAAGATATGCTCGGCGCCATTGCCCGCGGGATCGACATGTTCGATTGCGTGATGCCCACGCGGGCGGGCCGTCACGGTCAGGCGTTTACTTGGGCCGGACGCGTCAACTTGCGAAATGCCTGTCACGCCGACGATCCAAGCCCGCTCGATGCCGAAAGCAATTGCCCCGCCGCGCACTTTGAGCGCGCCTATCTGCATCATTTGGTCAAGTCCGGCGAGTCGCTCGGCGGCATGCTGCTGACCTACGCCAATGTACAGTTTTACCAGGAGCTCATGGCGCGCGCGCGCACGGCCATCGCGGCAGGGAATTTCGCGGTGTTCGCCGAGGATGTGCGCTGCCGCTATGCAGACGCCGCCGAAGACGACTAGGCGCTATTGGGGGCCGACCTCAGAGGCCGGGCCGCCCTTCGCAGCCGCCCGCCGCTCCCGTGCGAACAGGTAGAGACCGGCGAGGATGACGATGGCGCCGCCGCCGAGAGTCCATCCCGTTGGCAAGTCGCCAAACACCAGAAAGCCGCCGACCGACATCCAGATCAGCCCGAGATAGATGTAAGGCGCCAGCACCGCCGCGGGCGCCATTCTATGGGCGAGGATCAGCAGCCAATGGCCGAGGCCGCCCCAAAAGCCGAGCGTGGCGAAGAGGAACCACAGCCACCAATCGTCTGGCGACTGCCAATTGACGACGGCAAACGGAGTCATCACCAGTACGCCGACGAGCGGCGTGTAGGTCTGGGTCACCTCGGCGGGATCGTACGCGGCGAGATAGCGCGTAGCGACGTTGTAGAGCGCATAGCCGCACGTGGCACCGAGCACGAGCAGCATGGCCCAATGCATATGACCCAGCCCGGGATGCATCACCACCAGCACGCCGACGAAGCCGGCGAGGATGGCGAGCATGCGGTGCCAGCCGACCCATTCACCGAGCAGCGGCCCGGCAAGCAAGGCGACCAGGAGCGGTGTGAGGAAGAAGATGGTGACCGTCTGGTCGAGCTGAAGATATTTCAGCGCGACGAAGTTGAGCGCCGTGGTCAGGATCATGAATACGGAGCGGATCAGCTGGATCAGAGGCTTCGCCGAGCGGAGAGACGGGCGCAGCGCAAACGGCCACAGCACCACCGCGCTGAACACCACGTGACCCGCAAAGCGCAGCCAGGTCGCTTGGCTTGTCGGCACGCCGTGGTCGTCGACGAGGTATTTGACGGTGGTGTCGAGCAGGGCGAAGCAGACCGTGGCCAGCACCATCAGGCCGATCGCCTTGAAGACGTTGGCATGATCGGCGGAGGCGGTCAGGGCGGGGCGCGGGGTCATGGACGCGGGGTCACGGGCGTAGGGTCACGGGCGTAGGGTCATGGGTGGCCGCCTATCTGCACCAATCTTTGCGTTCGCGCCATCCGCCGATAAAAGGAGTGGTCGATTCTCGTGGAGGACAAATTGGCTGACATCCGCGCCATATGCGCCATTGGCTTGCAGGGGCAGCTTGGGCTCAACGGCCGGCTGCCTTGGGAGGGGAACAAGGAACGCGAGTATGTCGCCGACGTGGCCCGGTTCTTCGAGGTGACACGCGGTCACGTCATCATCGCCGGGCCCACGACCATCGGCGCGATCCCGCCTTTCGCCTATGAGGACCGCACCATTTGCGAGATCCGCTCGAGCCACCACCCCGAAGAGGTGTTCGCCTGGTTCCCCGACCGCGTGGTCTATGTGGGCGGCGGCCCGCCGGTGTGGGACGTCTACGCGCCCTATATCCGCCACTGGGACATCAATCGGCTGCCTTACGATGGAGACGCGGACCGCTGGTTCGACCCCACATGGCTGGTCGCCACGCTCGACGGCGACTAGGCGCCGCGCGCCCCGAATCCCGCCGTTTTGCCGATAAACTTCCCGCGAACAAGCCCGAAATCGCCGCAATTCGGCTATATCGCACCTGCGAAAAGATGTTTCGCGTTGAAACGGTGAAGGCTAACATTTGAGCGCAGAACCGAAAGGCGGGGCACCTTTCGGTTTGGCGCAAGGAACCCAAATCCCAAATGCTGATGGACGCCCCTGCGCTCGCTAAGGAGACAGCCATAGCTGCCGCCGAACCAGAGTACAGTGCAGAACAGGTCGGCTGGCGCTTCGCGCTCGGTTCCGTCATCCTGGTCGGCGCCTATGTCGCCTGGCCGATGATTCCCTTGGTCATGGCCGCGGATCTCGATCCGGGCTTCAAGGCGGGACTCTCGGGACTGCTTGGCGCGACGCCCTTTCTCTCCAAGTTCATTGCCATCGCCGTGATGGGCCGCCCGGCCTATTATTTCCTGAAGCGCACGGTCTACGCGCGCTTGCGCCGCCGCTTCGCTGGAACGCCGGCCGAATAGTCCCGTTCGGCGAAACCCGTTCGGCGAAACACCGCGAAATCCACATTTCGGAAACGTGATCTCGGGGTCACCGCGCCTCACGGGATGGTCAGCGAGAGATGACGGGAACTGTCGGAGAGTTGAGTTCCCCGTTATCGGCCTGGGGTGTTCTCTGTGCGCGTGAGGCAATCAAGCCTCGCTCCAAAGGAGGAGTGCCCCCCATGAAGAAACTTCTGATCGCAACAGCGATGATCGTTGCCTTCGCAGCCCCGGCTCTGGCCATGGGCCCGTTCTATATCGTCTTCGACAAGACGGCCGGAAAGTGCGCGATGGTCCGCGAGGCGCCCAGCGACACCGCGAAATTCGCCATGATGGGTGAGTACGCGTCCGAGAAGGATGCGCACATGGCCATGACGGGCATGACCAAGTGTAAGTAAGCTGTCGTCCCCTTTGGTCGGTCTTCGCGACCAAACTTCAGTTGCACAGCCGCTCTCAAATCCCGGGGGCGGCTGTGTTGCGTTCGGCGCCACGTGCCGGCACGCCATCGCCACGCACACGCCTTAAAGTGACGGCGTAACGTTCTGACGGAACATGGTCTTGCATCTCGCGTTTCCTACCCATGGAAAGGAGTATGCAATGATCAAATCTATGTTGCTGGCTGCCGGCGTTTCTCTGGCGATCGTCTCGACCGCCGCTGCCGTCACGCCCCCTGCGAAACCCGGCGCCACGGTCTCCTCAGACCTGGTTCAGGTGAAACGGAAATGGCGCAACGTCGGCTGGCGGGGGAACCGAAACAAACATTGGCGACACCACAACTATCGCCGCCATTACGGGCATCCGCCCCGGGGCTGGAACCGGTATCACCGTCGCCCGTGGGGCTGGAAACGTCGTGGCTGTCTCGCCATCGGCCCGGTCTGGTATTGCCCGTAGGCCGGACTCGTTTCCCAAACTGTAGGCAATAAGAAACCCCGGCCGGGAAGACCCGGCCGGGGCTGGCATTTGCCGGAGAGATAGATTTTGAAGGGCTATCTCGTCGTCAATTAGCCGAGCTTAAGCGGCTCCATCACAACTGCCTTCTCGTGGTGGCCGAAGCAACCGCCGAGGCCGATGGTGGCCGAGATGATGATGGCACAAGCAATAAACAGACGCATGGTTGGTCCCCCGTTTCTTTCTGTCGATTCTGTCAAAGACTATATCGGGCTTTGCCGGGAAATGCTGTGACGTTTAAGCCACGGTTTGGCTCAAAAAAACACAAGGCGCCGGGCTGCCAAGCTTCGAAATGGCTGTTTTTCGCCCCTGAGCCGCCATTCAGGAGCCCGATGCCGGTTTTCCCGGCTCCCCAACAAGGCCCGTAACACGTTGATGAGGTGGTGAGCGCGCGGGGGCTCGAACCCCGGACCCTCTGATTAAAAGTCAGATGCTCTACCGGCTGAGCTACGCGCTCCCACGAGGCGACCATATGGGCCGCTGAGGCGGAGAGGTCAACAAACAAGGGCATTTCGGCCCTGGTCATTCGCCGCAGGAGGCCGCTTTCGGGGACGAAGAGTCTCTTTGGGGGACGACGGCCCCGAAAAGCCCGTCGCGATTCTCCGAGGCTTTCAGTATGGTCCCGGCCGATCCGAGGGAACGGGATGGGGGGATCGGGACATGGCCGGCAAGGGGAAGAGAGGGTTTTTCGCGCGGTATTGGCCGCGGTTTCTGCTGATCATCCCCTTCGGGCTCGTGGTCTACGTGCCCTTCTATAACCGCCTCGAGCCCGCGCTCGGCGGCATTCCCTTCTTCTACTGGTACCAGCTTTCCGCAATCATTCTGGGGGCGGCCGTCGCCCTCACGGTCTATTTCCTCGAAACGCGCATTACCCACCCCACGGACAGCAAGCCCGCCGACGTCGATGCCTCCGGGACGCCGGGAGACATCCTGTGAGTTTCAACGTCACCGCCGCGAGCGTCTTTATCGCGCTGTTCCTGTTCGTCACCTGGGTTGGCTTCATCGCCGCGCGCTGGCGCAAAGCCGACCTCAACGTGCTGCACGAATGGGGCTTGGGCGGCCGGCGATTCGGCACCGTGGTCACCTGGTTCCTGCTCGGGGGCGATCTCTACACGGCGTACACCTTCATCGCCGTGCCGGCGCTGGTCTATGGCGCGGGCGCCACGGGCTTCTTCGCCGTGCCCTATACGATCATGATCTACCCGATCCTGTTCCTGGTATTTCCGCGACTCTGGGCCATCGCCCGTGAACGCGGCCATGTGACCGCGGCCGACTTCGTGCGCGAGCGCTTCGACTCGCGGCCTCTGGCGCTTGCCGTGGCCCTCACGGGCCTGGTGGCGACGATGCCCTATATCGCGCTTCAGCTCATCGGCATCGAGGTGGTGATCGGCGCCCTCGGCTTTCCGACCGGCGGCTTCACCGGACATATCCCGTTGATCATCGCCTTCATCATCCTCGCCGCCTTCACCTATACCAGCGGCTTGCGGGCGCCGGCCCTCATCGCCGTGGTGAAGGACATGCTGATCTTCATCACCATCTTCGCCGCCATCGTCATCATCCCGGCGAAGCTCGGCGGGTACGGCGCGATCTTCGCAAGCGTGCCGCAATCGAAGCTGCTCTTGGCGCCGCCATCGGGTGGCAGCATCGGCGACTACAGCGCCTATTTCACGCTCGCGCTGGGCTCGGCGATGGCGCTGTTCCTCTACCCGCATTCCATGACGGGAATCCTCAGCGCCTCATCCGGGAAGGTGATCCGCCGCAACGCCGCGGCGCTGTCGGCCTATTCCTTCGTGTTGGGCCTCATCGCGCTTCTCGGCTACATGGCGATCGCCGCCGGCGTCGATAAGAACCCGCTGCACGCCGAGGGCTTCGCGCAATACGGCGCGAACTTCGCGGTGCCCGCGCTGTTCCTCGACATGTTCCCCTCGTGGTTCGTCGGGGTTGCCTTCGCGGCGATCGCGATCGGCGCGCTGGTGCCCGCCGCGATCATGTCGATCGCCTGCGCGAACCTGTTCACGCGCAATCTCTACAAGGAGTATTGGAAGCCGCACTGCACCGACGCCGAGGAAGCGCGCGTGGCGAAAATCGTCTCGCTGGTGGTGAAGGTCGGGGCCGTGGTCTTTATCCTGGCGATCCCGCAAGCCTATGCGATCCAGCTGCAATTGCTTGGCGGTATCTGGATCATCCAGCTCCTGCCGGCGATCCTGCTCGGTCTCTTCACGCAGCGCTTCAATGCCCATGCGCTTCTGCTGGGCTGGGCGGCCGGGACCGCGCTCGGCACGTACATGGCCGCCACGCGGGGCTTTGTGTCCTCGATCTATCCGCTCGAGATCTTCGGCCTGACCGTGCCGGGATATGCGGCCTTCTACTCGGTGATCGTGAACTTCCTCGTGGCCGCCGCGTTGAGCCCTGCGCTCAACCGCCTGATAAGACGCGCAGGCGCGGCCTGATCCGGCCAGTTCTGGGCAGGGACTTTGGGCAGGGATCCTGAGGTTGAGGCCACTCGACCGCGCCCTGATTCGCCGATAGGCTGTTCACATCGCGTCGATCAAGTGCGCGAGGGAGGAACTCACATGGCACAACACAACCCGGGGAGCCGTGCATTTCTGCTCATCGTCTTGGGCGGCATCGTGATTGGCTTTGTGATTGCGGCGTATCTGTTGAGCGGCAATGACAGCGAGACGGGCGCCAAGATGGACAAGGAACAGCCCGCCGTCGTGGCGCCGGTCGGGGAAGCGCCCGCGGAACCGGCAGGGAACGAGATGTCCGACGACATGACGCCGCCGGATGAGATGTCCGATGGCGTCACGCCGCCAGACGAGATGTCCGACGACATGATGCCGCCAGATGAAATGTCCGATGACTTGATGTCCCCGGACGAGGCCATGCCGGACGACGCGATGCCGGATGAAGCCATGCCGGATGAGGCGATGCCCGACGAGGCACCGGATGCGATCATGCCGGACGAGACTCCGGAAGAAGCCGTGCCGGAGAACCCGCCACCGGCGCCGAACCCGTAAGCGGCGTTTGCCGCAAAGGGCCGTGTTTCGATGCGATGAGGCTCAGGTGCCCGCTGGAGGTGTGCACAAAAGAAGAGCCCCGGCGCGGGGAGTGCCAGGGCTCGTACGCATTACACAGAACGCACTACCTGCCCAGACCGAACTCAACTGGGCACGTGGAGAATGCCTATCCCCTATGGCAGTTCTGTGACGATTCCTTGTCAGTATCTTTAATAGCAACAAGGATTTGCGGGTTCGGTCTCATCCAATCTGGCGCAAACCCGCGACTCCCTCGCAACGCCTCTGCAGGGCGCGCATGCAGAGCTCGGCGACACCCCGACAGCCTTGTGCGACATCCGCCTCCATGCACAATGCCTGTGGTTTAGGCGTAGGCCGGCAAGGACAGTGCAATGCGGTGGCGCGGGCAAAGACAAAGCGAAAATATCGAGGACCGGCGGGGCCAACGCCGCGGCTTCGGCTTTCCATTTCCCGGCGGGGGCGTGCGCTTTCCCTCTAGCGGCGGCAGTGGCGGCGGCGGACGCGGCGGCGGCATCGGCATTGTCGGTATCCTCATTATCCTCGGCCTCATGCTGTTCTTCGGGATCGATCCCTCCGTGCTGTTGCAGGGGCAGGGCCAGGGACCGGGCGGCGGTGGCACCGGCTTCCCGGATATTCAACTGCCACAGCAAAGGCCCGACGCGACGAGCCGGCCCGCCCCCGGCGGCCACGCCCAGATCGAACACCCGCAATCGACCGGCGACGACGATCTCAAGAGCTTCGTCGCCGTGGTGCTCGCCACCACCGAGGACACCTGGACCCAGACCTTCCGGCAATTGGGCGCGCGCTATCGCGAGCCCAAGCTCGTCCTCTTCAGCGGCTCTGTGCGCTCGGCGTGCGGAACGGGGATGTCGGCCATGGGGCCGTTCTACTGTCCCGGCGACGAGAAAGTGTATATCGACCTCGACTTCTACCGAGAGCTGAAGAACCGCTTCAAGGCGCCAGGCGATTTCGCCCAAGCCTATGTGGTCGCCCATGAGGTTGGCCATCACGTGCAGAAGCTGCTCGGCATCGCCGACAAGGTCGAGGTGGCCAAGCGCAGGATGAGCCGGAGCGGCGGCAACGCCCTACAAGTCCGCATGGAGCTTCAGGCGGACTGTTTTGCCGGCGTGTGGGCGCATCAGCTACAGACGGACAAAGGCTTGATCGAGCCCGGGGATATCGACGAGGCGCTGCGCGCCGCGAGCGCCATCGGCGACGACCGCATCCAGAAGCAGACCCAAGGCTACGTGGTTCCTGATTCCTTCACCCACGGCTCATCGGAGCAGCGGGCACGCTGGTTTCGCAAAGGCTTCAAGGAGGGCCGGTTGCAAGCCTGCGACACCTTCAACGCGGAAACCCTGTGATTTTCGCAGGTTAGGGTCGGCCTCCGAGGACAACCGCACGGACAAGGATGCACGACCTCGAAGGAGGGCGTAGTCTTTGTCAGGTAAGGAGATTCGGACAGCGGCGGGGGTCTCTAACGTGTCGCCTTTGCGAGGGCTTTTAGCGGGCATCTTCTGTGTGGTGCTTATAGGCAGCGCAGAAGTCGCTCTGTGTGCTGACAATACCTTCATCATCCTTGGCGCCGCCGTCTCGCTGACGGGAAAATATGCGCTCAACGGCGCCAATACCAAGAACGGCTACGATCTCGCCGTCCGCCAGATCAACGATAGAGGCGGGGTCAAGATCGGTGGCACATCCTACAAATTCGAGATCAGCTATTACGACGATGAATCGACGCCGGCGCGTGGCACCGAACTCGTCGAGCGTCTGATCCAGCAGGACGGCGTCAAGTTCATCCTCGGGCCGTACAGCTCGGGACTGACCAAAGCGATCTTGCCGATCATCGAGCGGCACAAAGTGCCGATGGTCGAGGCGAACGGCGCGGCGCGGGAGCTGTTCACCAAGGGCTACCGCTACATCTTCGCCGTGCTGTCGACGTCGGACCAGTATCTCATCCCGGCGATCGATCTGGCGGCCGAGCAGGCCGATAAGCTTGGCAAGACCCCGAGCGAGATTCGTATCGCCATGGTGATGGAGAACGATCCCTTCGCGCAGGATGTGCGTGCCGGTGTGCTCGCCGATGCGCGGCGCCATAGTATGAATTGCGTGATCGACGACCAGCTCCCGCCCGAGCTCAACGACATGTCCGTGACGCTGACCAAGGTGAAGGCGCTGAAGCCCGACGTGCTTGTGGTCTCCGGTCATGAGAAGGGTGCGCTCACCGCCGTCAACCAGATCGAGGCGCTACGGGTAGACGTACCGGTGATTGCGCTGACCCATTGCGATTCCGCGCAGCTCGCCAAGAGACTGCCCAAGGCCTCCCAACATGTCTTGTGCGCGCATCAATGGCATCGATCGTTGAAGCATAAGGGGGATCTGTTCGGCTCCGCGGAGGCGTTCGCCCAGGTCTTCGAGAAGACTTATGGCTATGAGGCGCCGTACCAAGCCGCACAGTCGGCCGCCGCGGTCTACGTCTTCGCCGATGCCTTCACCCGCGCCCAAAGTCTCGATCCGGAGAAAGTGCGCGATGCCATCTCGGCGACGGACCTGCCGACTTTCTACGGACCGATCAAGTTCGACGAGACCGGCAAGAACATCGCCAAGCCGATGATCCTGACCCAAATCATCGACGGCGAATACGTGGTGGTCTCGCCGAAGAAATGGGCGACCGCCAAGCCGGTCATTCCGCGTCCCAAGCATTAGCGGTCGACGCGGGGGCGTTCCCTTTGTAAGCATCGCCGTCAGCCGCTTGGTGGGGGTTGACCGGGCGGGGGGCATGGTCAGCAATCTTCTCATTCTCCATGAAGCGCCGGTGCTTGGGCTTCAACTCGCCATCGACGGCCTGTTGATCGGCGCCGTGTTCGCGCTTGCCGCCTACGGCATGGCGCTGGTCTGGGGTGTCGCCAACATCATCAACGTGGCGCAGGGCGAGTTCGTGATGCTCGGCGGGCTTGTCGCCGTCTATGCCGCCGAGCAGGGCGCCCCGGTGCTTCTCGCGGTACCGCTCGCCGCGCTGTGCCTCTACGTGCTCGGCTGGATCCTCTACTACACCATCATCGTGCATCTGGTCGGACGCGACATGTTCAACTCGGTGCTTGCCACATTCGGCATCGCCATCGTGCTGCAGCAGCTCATGGCCCACGTCTTCGGCGGCGCGGACCGTATCGCCGCAAACGGGCTTGGCAGCTGGTTCCTGTTCGATGGCTTGGTGGCCATCGGCAAGATGAAGGTCCTGGTGTTCGCCGCCTGCATCGTCCTGGGCGTGACGCTGTCGGTGTTTCTGTTGCGCTCACGCCAAGGCCAGGCCATCCGCGCCGTGGCCCAGAAGCCGGAGGCCGCGAGCGTTCTCGGCATCGATACGAAGCGGGTCTATGGGCTCACCTATGCGGTGAACGCGGCGATCTGCGGCGCGGCCGGCGCGCTCGCCGCGACCGCCTATACGATCCACCCCTATGGGGGGCTGTCCTACACCATTCGCTCCTTCATGATCGTGGTCGTCGCCGGCCTCGGCAATCTCGGCGGCGTCATCTGGGCGGCGCTGTCGCTGGGCGTTGCCGAAAGCTTCGCCGGCTTCATTTTCGGGGCGCAGTATCAAATCGCCTTCGTCTTCACGCTGCTCGTGGCTGTGCTCGTGTTCCGCAACTGGCGTCTGAAACGCCAGCGCCGCTATCTCGCCTGACGCCATGGACGAGACCCGCGCGCTCACCCTAAAGCGACTTCTCATGATCGCCGGCCTGCTCGCGGTCGGCGGCGTGGCGCCCTTGCTGTTTCCCGCCTATCAGCTTCAGCTCACCGAGCTCCTGCTGTTCATGGTCTTTGCCCTGTGCTGGGACCTGGTCGGCGGACAGATGGGCTACAACTCCTTCGGCAACGTGCTCTTCGTCGGGCTCGGCATGTATGCCGCCGCAATTGTCCAGGTCGGGCTGTTCTACGACGTTGGGCTCTATAACGAGGCCCGGGGCGGCGGCACCGATTTCGTCTTCAGCGAGTCCCAGTTTATGACCGGGCTTGCGCTCGGCATCCCTGCGGCGGCGATTGTCGCGGCGCTCGCCGCCTGGCTGCTCGGCTCCCTCGTGCTCACCATGCGCGGGCATTATTTCGCCATTTGCACGCTGGGGCTCGGCATCGCCGCTGGCCAGATCGCCGCCGGCATCCCCTGGCTCGGCGCCGGCTCGGGTATGCTCACGCCAAACCCGCCCGAAAGCCTCGGGCATGTGTCGCTGCTGCTCTACTACCTCGCGCTCGGGCTTGCAGTGCTGTGCACCCTAACCTTCGCCTGGCTGCTGTCCACGCGGCTCGGCCTCACGCTCAACGCCATCCGCGATGACGAGGACAAGGCCGAGGCCATGGGGATCAAGACCCATGCCGCTAAGGTGACCGCCTGGGTCGTCGCGGCCGGATTTCTCGGTGCCGCAGGCGCGCTCTACGGCAACATGGTCCGCTTCATCGATCCCATTCAAACGGCCTTTGCCGGCGCCACGATCGGCGTGTGGATGATCCTCATGGCGCTGCTCGGCGGGAAGGGCACGCTACTCGGCCCCATCGTTGGCGCCATCGTGTTTCAGGTGACCAAGGAGTTGTTCTGGACCTATCTACTGGGGTGGCAACGTGTGGCGCTGGGCCTCCTGATCATCCTTGTCGCCGTGTTCTTCCCTTCCGGCATTGTCGGCTTCGTCCGCGAGCGCAAACGCGCCGAGGGCAAGCCATGACATCGCTTTTGGAAGAGCAAGCCCTGACATTGCTCTTGGAAGCCGTCGGCGTGACCAAGGCCTTCGGTGGCGTGGTGGCCAATGACGGTGTCAGCCTTGCCGTGCCGGAAGGGTCCATCGTCGGGCTGATTGGACCGAACGGATCCGGCAAGACCACGCTGTTCAACGCCATCACTGGCGCGATCCCGATCGATGCGGGCGCCATCCGCTTCAAGGGCAACGACGTCTCGCGCCTGCTGGCCGGCGACATCGCCCGCGCCGGCATTATCCGCACCTCTCAGCAGCCGCGCATCTATGGCGGGCTCACCACCAGCGACAACGTGATCGTGTCGACTGCGATGCGTACGGCGTCCTTCGGAAGCCTGTTCGGCCGCGCGCGAAACCATGCCGAAGACAAGGTTGAGGAACTCCTCGACTTCGTGGACCTCACCGCGAAGGCAGGGATCGTGGCTGGCGAACTCTCCTTCGGTCAGCAGAAATTGCTGGAACTCGCCATGGCGCTCGCCAACGAGCCGAGCCTGCTTTTGCTTGACGAGCCTACCGCGGGCATCAACCCGACCCTGATCAACGACCTGATCGATCGCCTGAAGGTGGCCAACAACGCGCTCGGCGTCACCCTGCTCATCATCGAGCACAACATGCCAGTGATCATGGATCTCGCCGAGCACATCTATTGTCTGGCCCATGGACGGCTGCTTGCCGAGGGCCCGCCGGACGCGATCCAAAACGATGCGCGCGTGCTCGATGCCTATTTGGGAGCGGCGTGATGGAGGACGTGCCCATCGCGGAGCTCGACCTTCTCGCCGGGGGAAAGCCGCTCGTCGCCATTGACGGTCTCAAGGCCGGCTACGGGCGTGCGCGCATCCTGCACGGTCTCTCCTTGCGGCTCGCGCGGCGCCGGGCGCTGTGTCTCGTCGGCCCGAACGGCGCGGGCAAGTCGACGGTGCTGAATGCCATGTACGGATTCGCCAAGGTGTTTGCGGGCTCGATCACCGTGGGCGGTCATGACCTCACCAGACTGCCTTCGAGCGGGAAATTGAAAGCGGCGCGTCTCGCCTATGTGCTGCAGGGCGACTCCGTGTTTCCGAATATGACCGTGGAAGAGAATCTGCTCATGGGCGGTTATTTGCTGGAGCACCGCTCGCAAGCCAAGGCGATGGCCGAAGCGATCCTCGATCAATATCCGCCCCTGCAGGCGCGGCGGGCGGAAAAGGCGCGGGTGCTATCGGGCGGCGAGCGGCGGCTTCTCGAAATCTCGCGCGCGCTGATCATGGAACCGGACGTGCTGCTCATCGACGAGCCATCCATCGGGCTCGAGCCCCGGGCCATCGACATGGTGTTCGAGATGCTGAAGGTGCTGCGGGACGAGCGCGGCAAGACGCTCATCCTGGTGGAGCAGAACGCGCGCAAAGGGCTCGAGTTCGCCGATATCGGCTATGTGATGGTGGCGGGACGGTTGGCAAAGGCCGGCACGGGCGCGGCGCTACTCGACGATCCCGAGATGGGCCGGCTCTTTCTCGGCGGCAAGTGAAAGCGCGCTACAGCGCGTCGCCCGCATAGACCGTGGCGGCGCAGGGCCGGTCGGCCTTCTTGAACAGTGAGCAGGCGCCTTCGGCGTCTTGGGCGTTGGCGAACGGGCCGGCAATGAGCCGCCATTTCTGGTCAGGGGCGAGAACGCGCCGCGGCTGCAGCCCCGCCACAAGTGCTGCATGCTTGGTCAGATATTCGCGCCACAAGGGACGAAGGTCGTCGCGCTTTGGCACCGTGCCGATCTCGATGCCATAGCGGGTCGAGCCGTCATTGGCGGCGGCCGGCAGGGTGACGGGATCGAACGCGGCGATCTCGACGTCTTCTTGGACGACGGCGGCCTCCGGTTCTGCCGGCGCGGGTTCGGGTTCGTCGGCAACCGCGACCGGCGGCGGGGCAGGGGCTTCCGGCTCAGGCGCGGCCTCGGCGACGGGTTCCGGCTCAGGCTCTGGTTCAGGCGCGGCGGCCACGGGTGGACGCGGCGCTGGCGGCGGCGGCGTCTCCACGACGGTCTCCTCGACCACCTCCTCCTCAACCATTTCAGGTTCCGGCTCTGGTTCCGGTTCGGGGGCCGCTGCCACCGGTTGCTGCGGGGCCGCTTGCGCCCTGGGCGGAGAGGTGGACACGGACGCGGATGGCGGCAGGGCGGCGACAGGGCCGATGAAACGCTCGATGGGCTTTAGCCGGTCATCGAGGGTGGCCAATTGCTGGGACAGATTGCGGACCGTGCCTTCCAGCGCGGTCACTTCGGCGGAATCGGCGCCCGCCATCGAGGCCTGAGGCGCGGGCGCGGGCGGCGCCGGTGCGGGGCCGGCATCGTCCGGGAGGTCGGTGACGTGGACGGCCTGATTGCCAAGGGCGGTCGGATCGGTGAAGAGCGTGAACAAATAGAAGCCGGAAACGCCTCCTAGCGCGATCCAGAAAGCCGCGAAAACGTTTCGCGCCATGCCCCTCCCACTGGTGCGCCGCCGTTTTGCCATGGAGTTCGACCTTCCAGATGCGAGGATTCGGCGCAAAAGCGTCCTGAATATGGTTCCGATTCAGATTGCCCCGCCGCTTCGTAGCGAGATTACTCACTTCATGCGTATGGTCAATTTCCGCGTGCGCATTTCCGGCCCTTCTGCCTCAGAAACAGCGGGTGGAACGGTGGGTGGCCCTTCGCCGCGCTTTGGACTAGACAGTCCGCGTTTAGGGAAACTTCGTACCAAGATGCGATCTTCGGCCGCTCAAGATTCAGCAATCAAGACAGCATGACCCAGTCATCGGCTCTCGCCATCGTCCTTGCCGCCGGCAAGGGCACACGCATGAAATCGGACCTGCCGAAGGTGCTGCACCGCCTCGCCGGGGCGCCCATGCTTGCCCATGTCTTGCGCGCCGCCACGGCCGCCGGCATCACCCGGGCAAGTCTCGTGGTGGGACCCGGCATGGATCCGGTCGGCGAGGTCGGCCTTGCGCTCGATTCCAACGTCGAAGTGTTCGTCCAACCGGACCAGCTCGGCACCGCGGATGCCGTCAAGGCGGCATCGCCGACCTTCGAGACCGCCAAGGGTCCGGTGATCGTGCTTTACGGCGACACCCCCTTGCTGCGCGCCGAAACGCTGAAAGCCGTACTGGGCGAGCTCGAAGCCGGTGCCGATCTCGTCGTGATCGGGTTTGAGGCCCAGGACCCGACCGGTTATGGCCGCTTGCTGTTCGACTCTCATGGACGGCTTTCGGGCATCCGCGAGGAAAAGGATGCAAGTGCCGCCGAGCGCGCGCTGACCTTGTGCAATTCCGGCATCATGGCGTTCCGCTCCGCCGCGACCCTTTCCGGGCTGCTCGCGCGGATCGGCAACGACAACGCCAAGGCAGAGTATTACTTGACCGATGCGGTGGCGCTGGCGCGCGGCGATGACCTTGCGGCGCGTGTCGTGTTGTCGAACGCGGAGGAAGTCCTCGGCGTGAATTCGCGCGCAGAACTCGCGACCGCCGAAAGTCTGATGCAACGGCGCTTGCGCACAGCCGCCATGGACAACGGCGCCACGCTGGTGTCGCCCGACACGGTGTTCTTCAGCTACGACACGGCCATCGGCCGCGACGTAACCATCGAGCCCAATGTCGTGATCGGCCCCGGCGTCGCCATCGAAGACGGAGCCACCATCAGAGCCTTTTGTCACATCGAGCAAGCGAGCATCGGACCCGGCGCCAGCATTGGACCGTTTGCCAGGCTCAGGCCTGGTGCCGCGCTCGCCAAGAACGCGCATGTCGGCAATTTCGTCGAGATCAAGAATTCGCAGGTTCACGAGGGCGCCAAGGTTAACCACCTCACTTATATTGGCGATGCCAGCGTCGGCGCGAAGGCTAACATCGGCGCCGGCACCATCACCTGCAATTACGATGGCTTCGCCAAGCATCGCACCGAGATCGGCGCGGGCGCCTTTATCGGCTCCAACAGTTCACTTGTGGCGCCGGTCAAGATCGGCGACGGCGCCTATGTCGGTTCGGGGAGCGTCATCACCAAGGACGTGCCCGCCGATGCGCTGGCCGTCAGCCGCGTTCCGCAAGACGAACGAGCCGGGTGGGCCGCCAAGGTGCGTGCGCGCCGCAATCGCGACAAGGCGAAGTAGGCCTTGCGCGTGCGGGCTGAAGTCGTCGCCGTAAGTCGCGATAAGAAGTCAGCGCAACAAAGGGATACAGCTCGTGAATTGCGACACACCGCCGGTCGATTTAGGCAGGACCTTGTTAGGCAAGACCTTGTTAGTCACGACCTTGGGATCGAGGGAGTAGAGGACAATGTGCGGCATTGTTGGCGTCCTCGGTAAGCGGCCGGTTGGCGAACTTCTCGTCGACGCGCTGAAGCGTCTCGAATATCGCGGCTACGACTCCGCCGGCGTGGCGACCCTGGAGCAGGGCCGCATCGACCGGCGGCGCGCCGAAGGCAAGCTGCGCAATCTCGAAGAGCTACTGAAATGCGAGCCGCTCCACGGTGACACCGGCATCGGTCACACGCGCTGGGCGACGCACGGCAAGCCCAGCGAGGCCAACGCCCACCCGCACATGACCGAGGACGTGGCGGTCGTCCATAACGGCATCATCGAGAATTTCCGCGAACTCAAGGCGCAGTTGATGGCGGAAGGTACGCCGTTCTCCAGCGACACCGACACCGAGGTCATCGCTCACCTCATCACGCGCGAGCTTAGGGCCGGAAAAGACCCGGTGGCCGCGGTCTATCAAGCGCTCAGCCATCTGCAGGGCGCGTTCGCGCTCGCCATGATCTTCCGCGGCTACGACAACCTCATGATCGTGGCCCGCCAAGGCAGTCCGCTTGCCATCGGCTATGGCGACGGCGAGATGTTCGTCGGCTCCGACGCCATCGCGCTCGCGCCGTTCACCGATCGGATCGCCTATCTCGAGGACGGCGATTGGGCGGTCATCACCCGCGAAGGCGTGGCGATCCGCGACCGCACCGGCGCCGGCGTCACCCGGCCCGTGGCCAAGTCGATGGCCGCCGGTCTGGTCGTGGACAAGGGCAATTACCGCCACTTCATGGCGAAGGAGATCCACGAGCAGCCGGAAGTGGTCGGCCATACGCTGGCGCATTATCTCGATCTCGCCACCTATCAGGTGGCATTGCCGTCGCTGCCGCTGGATTTTTCGCGTGTGAGCCGCCTGTCTTTGTCGGCGTGCGGCACCGCGTTCTATGCCTGCCTCGTCGCGAAATATTGGTTCGAGCGCTGGGCCAAACTGCCCGTCGATGTCGATATCGCCAGCGAGTTCCGCTACCGGGAGAGCACCATGGAGCCCGGCGGCGCGGCGCTGTTCGTGTCGCAGTCCGGCGAGACCGCCGACACGCTGGCCTCGCTGCGCTACTGCCGGGCGCAAGGCCAACATGTGCTGTCCGTGGTCAACGTGCAGGAATCGTCCATTGCGCGCGAGTCGGACATAGTGCTGCCGACCTTGGGCGGACCGGAGATCGGCGTGGCCTCCACCAAGGCCTTCACCTGTCAGCTTACCGTGCTCGCCTGTCTTGCCATCGCCGCGGGAAAAGCACGCGGCGTGATCGGACCCGAGCTGGAAGCGGAGCTGGTCAAGGCCCTAGTCGAGGTGCCGCGCCACATGGCAACGATCCTGCGCGACGAGAGCCCCTACGAGACTTTGGCCCATAGTTTGTCGAAGACGCGCGACGTGCTCTATCTCGGGCGCGGCACGAGCTACCCGATCGCGCTCGAAGGCGCGCTCAAGCTGAAAGAGATCTCCTACATCCACGCCGAGGGTTATGCGGCGGGCGAGCTGAAGCATGGGCCTATCGCCCTGATCGACGAGAGCGTGCCGGTGATCGTCATCGCACCCCGCGACGAGCTCTTCGACAAGACCGTCTCGAACATGCAAGAGGTGGCGGCCCGGGAGGGCCGGATCATCTTGGTCAGCGATGTGGACCCGGCCAGCACAGGGTGTGCAGTCCAGACCATGTTGACCGTGCCTTCCGTGCATCCCTTCGTGACGCCGCTCGTTTATGCGCTTCCCGTGCAGCTGATCGCCTATTACACCGCCGTTTTCATGGGCACGGATGTAGATCAGCCGCGAAACCTCGCAAAATCGGTGACTGTAGAATAGTCTACAGCCTCGGATTTGCCCGATTTCTTTGCTTGACCAAGGACATGGCGGATCATCGGAAGTCATTCCGGCCGCGCCGTCTTATCTTTGACGGGCGCCTTCTTTCTCACGGCCGCCTTATAGGTGCTGCGCTGGCGCTTCTTGGCGCGCTCGCGACCGCGCCCGCATTTGCGAATCTGGGCCTGAAGAACGGTGAAGCCTCACTGGAGGCCGGAAAGTATGAGTTGGCGGCACGCCAGCTCTCCGCCACGGTGAACGACAAGGACTCCACGACGGACGAGGCGGCCAAGGCGCTCTATTTGCGGGGCATCGCCTACCGGAAGCTCGGCCAGCCCGCCCGCGCCATCTCCGATCTCGGCGCCGCCGTGTGGCTAGGCCTAGGGTCGTCCGAAAAGGTGAGGGCGCTCGTGAACAAGGGGCTCGCCTACAGAGCGGTGGGCCTCTCACGTCAGGCCGATGGCGCCCTCAGCCAAGCACGCAGCGCTTCGAGCGCCGGCGAGGTGGACCGGCTGATCGCCAAGGACGGCTCCACTGCGGTCGCCAGCGCCGGATCGGTCGAGGATGTCTCCACCAGCGGCAGCGTCTGGGACCGGTTGGTGCCGAGCTTCGGCTCGTCGAGCAGCGACGATGCTCCGACCCCTTCACCCGAGCCCGAGGCCGCACCCACACAGCAGTCCACCCAGACCGCCGCGGCGCCGTCGAGCGGCTGGAGCGCCGAGGTCAGCGAAGAGAGTGCGGAATCCGGCGGAAACAGCGTGAGCCGCTGGTTCGGCTCGCTCACAGGCGACAGCGCGCCGGCCCCGAGCGCGACGAACCCGATTCCGGCGCCCACCACCACGACCGCCTCGCGCGGCACCACGACGGCCGAGCGGACCCCGACGGCACCCCGAACCGCGGCGGCGCCGCCGTCCGCGGCAAGCTGGGCGGCCAATACGGAGACGCAGAAGATCGCATCGGAGGGCGATGGCACGGCGGTCGGGCGCTGGTTCTCGCGCCAGACGAGCTCCGAACCGGGCGCATCGCCGGCCGCATCAGCGGCGCAGGGCCCCGGCTATACCGTGCAACTCGCCAACAGCCGCTCCAAGGCGGAGGCGGAGGCCCTGTGGAAAAAGGCCCGTGGCTCGAATTCGCAACTGGCGAGCGCCTCATCCCGGATCGAAAAGGTGGATATCGGCAGCTTCGGCACTTTCTACAGCGTCAAGATCGGACCCTTCGCCAGCCAGGCCGAAAGCAGCAAGGTCTGCAATGCCTTGAAACGGGGCGGCACGGATTGCTCCGTGGTCTCGCCGGACGGGCCTTGAGCGGCGGAAAGCGCACTTGCCAGCCCGCCCGCATTCCGCCATGCCTCACCTCTATAAGCTGGGCGTGATAGGAACCGCCGCCCTGAGTTCGCTGTTGCTCAAGCATCCCCACCCTCCTGCACATTCAGAGATCGCATGACCGCCGAAGATCACAACAAGAAGAGCGCCGACGAAACCCCTAGACCTGAGAGCAACCTGGACGACGATCTCAGCCTGTTCAGCGCGCTGGAGCCGACGTCCTCTCATTTCCTGGCGCGGCTGCGCGGCTATTTCCTCACCGGCCTCATCATCGTCGGCCCCGTGGCCATCACGATCTATGTCGTGTGGTGGTTCATCAACCTGGTCGACGGCTGGGTGAAGCCGCTGATTCCGCAGAGCTACCTGCCGGACAACTTTCTGCCCTACAACATTCCGGGCGTTGGCCTGGTTGTCGGCATTTTTGCCTTGATGCTGATCGGCGCGCTCGCCGCCAATCTGTTCGGACGCACCGTCGTCAGCTACGGCGAGATGATGCTCGACCGCATGCCCGTGGTGCGGGGCGTCTATCGCTTGTTGAAGCAGATCTTCACGACAGTGTTCTCCAAGTCTGGCACGTCGTTCAAGCGTGTCGGGCTCATCGAGTTTCCCCGCCGCGGCCTCTACGCGATGGTCTTCGTTTCCGGCGAGCCGCCGCACGAGGTGAAGGAGCGCGTCGGCAACGGCGAGCTGATGACCGTGTTCATGCCGAACGCGCCGAACCCGACCACGGGCTTCGTCCTGTTCATGCCGGCAAAGGACGTCATCTTGCTCGACATGCCGATCGACGATGCGGCCAAGCTCGTCATCTCGGCTGGGCTGGTGGCGCCGGCCCAAGACAAGCTGAAGCAACTCGCCACCCAGGCGGAAGCCAAGAAGCCCGTGCCGGAGGAAGAGCCCGTCGTCTAGACGGGCTTGGGTCTAGACGGGCTTACGTGCTTGGCCCTACGCGCGCCGGCTGTCCTCGATCTCCAAGGTTACCAGCCGGGCCAACAACGTTGCCGGATAGAGCTGTCCGATCATGGCCTCCACGAGGACGACGCTGCGCGCGATCGGATGCAGCGCCATGATGTCGCCGGAGCCGATGCCGGTCAGCGCCCCAAAGCTGAAATAGATCATGCTGTCTGCGAGAGTCGCGCTGTCCTGGACGACAAAGCCCGAGAACGCAGCCGGGGAGGCGGCGCCGATGAACGCGAACAACGCGGCGAACGCCAGGCCCATGGCGAGATAGAGCAACACCGCCCCCACCACCCGGTGATAGGTGACGCGTCCGGGACCAAACACCACGCGCCCCACCTCCACGATCAGCGCCAGACTGATCAGCAGCCAGGCCGTGGCATCGAGATACACGTCCAAGATGGAAGGCTGGTAGAGCCGGTGGATGGCGGCGATGGCGGCAAGCAGAATGGCCGTCAGCAGAGCCCACATGGCGAACCGTTTGCCGGAAAGGACCAGCACCGCGCCCGTGAGTATGGCGACAAGGGCGAATCCGATTTCCTGAGCCCCTGGAATTTGCTCCGCGCGAAGCGGCGCGAGGACAAACATCAGCAGGGCCAGCATGATGGTGAGCGCCGTGAGCAGCGGATCCCGCCAACGCTCGCGCAGATCGTTCAGCTTTTGACCCATTTGCTTTCCCCCGACCGGTTACGCTAGGCCGGGTCGCGCCCGTGGTCCAGACGGTCGCACCTAATTCACCGGCTCGATCTCGCTCAGCCGCCAGCTCTTGTCGAAGAAAGACGGCAGCGGGCTGTAGAGGCGCAGGATAGTGAACCAACCCTTCTTCGGGTCCGTCTGGATCCAATTGCCGCGTGCCACGCCGTCCGGCTGCTCGGGACCGAAATAGACGGTCGTGGAGCCGTCCTCGGCCGCTTCGGCGGCGGGCGAGGGATAGCTCTGGCTGCCGGCGCGAGGATATTTCTGCGGCGTCTGCAGCATCGAGCGCGTCTGGTTGTCGTAGAGGGTGAAGGACCAGAAGGCCGCTGCCGGAATGTGTTTGGGCAGTGATACCTTGTAGGTCTTGGCGCCGTCGTACGGGTTCCCTTCGGAATCGAGGAAGCCCATGAGGTACTGCGAGCCAACGCCCGGAATGCGCATGATCATGCCGGGCGAGTCGAGCGTGTAGCCGTAATAGAAGGCCGCGCGCGAATCGAGCGTGCGGGCGCCCGTCGGCGGCAGGGGCTTGAACATGCCCTTCTCGAACAGTGGCGGCGGCGTTTCGAAGAAGGCGCCACCCTCCCAAAGCATGCTGCCCCAGTGCGAGCCCTCATAATACGCCCAATCCGGGTGCTGCATCGCGTAGCGCCAATTGAGCGACCGGCCCGTTGCCTGGCCGAACGCTGCCGCGTCCGACAGGATCTTCTTCATCCGCTCGTCCGGCTTGAACTCTTTGCCGTGGACGATGCCGATGGCGGCAAGCTGTCCGGCGAGTTCGACGTCGTAGCTGGTGGCCGGCTCGTTCTGGACATTCTCGTTGATCATCTCGAAGAAGCCGAAATCGCTCGGCGGAATCGTGTTGAACGACAGATGACTCGCCTCAATGAATTTCATTTCGGGGATCTTCGGTTCGCCTGCGATGCGCACGGTCCCCTCGAGGGCCTGCGCAATGCTCGTCCCGAAGGAGCCCGGCTTGTAGGGATAGATTTTCAGGTTCTGCTTGACGTTCTCGACGGCCGGCTTGGGGTCGTTGTCGACGAGATAGGCGCGCGCGGCATAGAGGGCGAGGTTGGTCTTCGAGTGCGCGATAAAGTAGCCACCCTCAGGCAGCGGGCCGTCATAGCCGGGCCCGACAATCAGGTACTTGCCGCCTTGCCCGCGGTCCGGCCCAGGGCCCCCAATGTCGATGATCCAGGAGAACCACATGTCGTTGATCGTGCCGACGGCATTCGACGGCTGTTCGATCACCAGCGGGCCGTTACTCAGATCGAGCCCGGTAAGGTAGTAGACCGTGTCGGCGTTAGGCGTCAGGAACAGCGAGTTCGAATCCATCAGCTCCGAGAAGATGGCGACATCGCCGGGCTTGGCGCCGATGCCTTCGAAGCCCTTGACGATTGCCAGCGCGGAGGCGCCGCGGAAGCTGTTGTTGTAGACGTTGAGCCCGCGGGTGAAGTCGAGCGTGTCATAGACCTTCCTGGCCGTATCCGCAGTCGGCACGCCGTCCTTGAACTCGAGCGTGCCGAGGCTCGTCTCGATCTTGTCGGGCGCGGACAGCGACTCAAGCGTCTCTTGCGAGACTTGCGCATTCGCGGAGGTGATGGTGACGAAGAGGGCGCTCACCGTGAGAGCCCAAACCCTGTGGCAATGGAAATGCATTCTTACCTCTCGTAATCTACCAGCCGCCGACTATAGCGCGCCTTAAACACCACCTGTGATAGAGGTTACGCAACCGCAGCGGGCATTCATCCGTAGGCATTAGCCTCATCGCGTCGTCCCGCTCGACCAGATAAAGCAGGAGTCCCATGCGCGTGCGGTCTTCAACCGGCCAACTCAATAGAGGTCGCGGTCAGCGTCTTCGCCGGTACCGATTGCGTCAGTTTCTTCATCGGTCGGTGTCGTGGTCTCCTTAAAGTCTTCCTCCAGCTTCTCCAGAAAAGACTCTTCTTTTGTGTCTCCCGACGCCGAGGCCGGCTCCTCGACCTCCTGATCGGAATCGTCCTGCGCATAAGCAGGCATAAGGAAGGCGCTAAGGCCGATGGCCAATGCCAATAGAGTGAGCCCTGCAGAAGATTTTTTCATTGGGTAGGGATCCATCGTTCAAGTGAAGTCTTCAGCAACGTTATGGAGGTATCAATACAAGACGGCCCGCCGGAAAGAGCGCCGGCCGACTCCAGCGATGGAAAGCGGCGTCAAAGGTCGGCCGATGATGTCGATGAAGACCGCAACGTCGGTTCCGGCCGCAGGCATGTCGCCTTTGATCAGCTTGACGGTGTAGGTGAGGGTGTCGCCGTCGAGCACGGGATCCTGGAGTTCCACGACGGTCTGCGTCATCGTCTTGTCGTCCACAATGGAGACGTCGGCGTTGGGCGGGTCGGACTTGAAGCTATCCTTGCCTTCGCTCCAGAATGGTAGAAACGCCGTGGTCTTCATGTTGCCGGCAATGCGCTCCGGACGGTCTGTGAAGAACAGGGTCATGGGGCTGATATTCTCGAGCGTCAGCTTGTTCGTCGCTGAATCGAACGTCATGCTCTTGGCGCTTTGCACGAAGAGGAAATCGGCCGTCTTTTCCTCGGCGGCCGTAGCGTAGGTAACGGCCCCCAGTAGAGAGGCGGCCAGAGCGAATGCGGTGGCCGCGACAAGGTTGCGTCGCATGGGCATGATCGGATTACTCCAGGTTGTAACCAGGGTCGAACGCTGTGTTTGCGGGCAAGACGCTTACGTGCTCACGGGCTATAAGTCTTGCCATTTGGCGCCAAAGTGGGGGTGATGATGTTGGGCGAGGGCTTTTCGCACAACCCAAGGACGCTGCTTCACATCGCGCCGTATTTGCGCAGCCGCTCCGTAGATCCCATCGAAATTTTCAAGCGCGCCGGCGTTTCCCCAACGGCCTTGCTCGATGCAAATGGCTGGGTCCCTCGCGAGCTATGCTTCAGCCTGGGCAACGAGTTGTATGCCGCCACGCGCGAAAGATTTCCCGGCGCCGCTGTCGGCCGCTGCTTCAAGCTCGCCGATCTCGGGACCTGGGGCGCCGCGGTGTCTAGCGCGCGGACACTCCGCGAAGCATGCGAGACCGCTTCGAACGGCGTCGGTCTTGTCCATCAAGGGACCGAGCTTCAATTGCGGACGGGCGGGCGCTTCGCGACCTTAAGCTTCGCCTTCCTCGGGCGGTCGAGGGTGGACCCGCGGCAGCATATCCACGGCGCGCTGGCGGTGCTTCGCAGCGTTGCGCTCCTGGCCGGCGTGCCCGAGGCCATCGGCGCCCAATTCACCCAGCCCTATGAGCGGACCGGCGATCACTTGGAGGAAACTTTTGGCGCGTCGCTTCAGTTTGGCTGCGGGACAGACGGGATCACGATCGACCGGGAGATTCTCGACTTGCCCCTCAACTTAGGGGGCGCCAGCGCGCGCGACGGCGTCGATCCCGTTGAGGCGGCGGCAAGTTTGGCTGCGTTCGTGAGGGAGATGCTGCCCTATGGCGGGGTCACCCTCGAACACGTCGCCGGATATTTGCGCATGAGCACGCGGACTCTGCAACGGCGCATGCGGGATTTCGGCTTCTCGTTCGAGGAGATCATCGACGACGTGAGACGCATCGAAGCCATTCGCAAAGTTGTCAGTGGCGAAAGTTCAGTGATCGAGATCGCCTTCATGCTGGGCTATTCCGACCAGGCACATTTCAGCCGGGCCTTCAGGCGCTGGATGGGCATGTCCCCTCGTGACTATGCGCGGCGCGTATAATTTAACCCGCACGCATCAGCTTCACCGCGTCGTCCCGCTCGAACAGATAAAGCAAAAGCCGCAAGCGCTCGCCGTCCTCGCCTTCCAGTGTGGGATTGCGCGATAGGGTCAGCCGCGCCGCATCCCGCGCGGCTTCCAGCAAGTCTTGGTGCTCTGGCAGCCCGGCGATGCGGAAGGCAGGCAGCCCGCTTTGCCGCGTGCCCAGCACTTCGCCGCCGCCCCTGAGCCGCAGATCCTCCTCGGCAATGACGAAGCCGTCCTCGGTGTCGCGCATCACGTTCAAGCGCTCGCGGGCCGTTTCGCCCAAGGGCTGCTTGTACAGGAGGATGCACGAGGACTCCGCCGCGCCGCGTCCCACACGCCCGCGCAATTGATGCAGCTGTGCCAGGCCGAAGCGTTCCGCGTGTTCGATGATCATGATGGTGGCGTTCGGCACATCCACGCCGACTTCGATCACCGTGGTCGAAACCAGGACGGAGAGTTCACCGGACGCGAACCGCGCCATCACCGCGTCTTTCTCCTTGCCCGTCAGCCTGCCGTGCACGAGGCCGACTGACTCGCCGAAGCGCGCCCGCAGCGCCGCGTAACGCTCTTCCGCGGCCGCGACGTCCAACACCTCGGATTCGGCAACGAGCGGACACACCCAATAGATTTGCGCGCCTTTCTCCACGGCGCGCGCCACGCCCTCGGTCACCGCGTCGATCCGGTCGAGCGGCACGGTCCGCGTGACGATAGGTTTGCGGCCCGGCGGCTTCTCGTCGAGCCGCGACACATCCATGTCGCCATAGCTGGTGAGCAGCAGCGTGCGCGGAATGGGCGTCGCCGTCATCACCAGAAGTTCCGCGCCCGTGCCGGTGCCCTTTCCTTGCAGCGCGAGACGCTGGTGCACGCCGAAACGATGCTGCTCATCGATCACCACGAGGCCGAGATCGCGGAACTCGATGGTCTCTTGGAACAGCGCGTGCGTGCCGATGAGGATATCGATCTCACCGGCTTTCAGCGCCTCGAGGATCGCGGTGCGCTCCTTGCCACGCTCGCGCCCGGTGAGGAGGGCGACGCGCAATCCGGCGGCCTTGGCGAAACCGCTGATGGTGGTCAGATGCTGACGTGTCAGGAGCTCGGTCGGCGCCATGAACGCGGCTTGCGCGCCACACTCGACCGCCGTCGCCATGGCCAGCAAGGCGACGATGGTCTTGCCACTGCCGACGTCGCCTTGCAGGAGCCGCAACATGCGGCTGGGACTTTCCATATCCGCGTCGATTTCGGCGAGCGCGTGTTCTTGCGCACCCGTCAGCGCGAAGGGCAGGGCCTCGACGATGGCTTTCCGTAGTTGACCTGGGGCGCGAAGCGCCCGTCCGCTACGCTTCTTCAGGCGTTGGCGGATGATGGCGAGCGCCAGCTGATTGGCGAGAAGCTCGTCATAGGCGAGCCGCGCGCGAGCCGGCGCGGACGCCAGAAGATCGGCTTTGCCGTCTGGTGCGTGGATCTGCCGGATGGCGGCGGCAAAACACGGCCAGTTGTGTTTGGCGCGGAAACCCGCGTCGCTCCATTCCGGAAGATCGGGAAGCTGGCGGAGCGCGCCGTCGATGGCCTTGCGCAAGGTGGTGTTGGAGAGCCCGGCGGTGAGGGGATAGACCGGTTCGATGAGGGGGAGCGCGCCGTCATTGCCGATGGGC
>Ga0307379_10002637_pt1 | contig 26412 bp, 30 predicted proteins | sample UN2MG_FD_202237 | JGI IMG/M metagenome (GOLD analysis project Ga0307379, IMG submission 202237) | Soil microbial communities from Risofladan, Vaasa, Finland - UN-2 | ecosystem: Environmental > Terrestrial > Soil > Coastal area > Acid sulfate soil | place: Finland: Risofladan, Vaasa | collected...
TGTATTCTATTGTATAACTCTTTATTCATTGAAAATGGTGATGAACTATATACAATAGGGTTTTTTTCATACGATATTTTTCCAACTGTACCACTTGGGTCTTCTTTTAATAACCCAACTAAATCAATTGCACCTACTTTTATGTATACACTTGTATTAGCAGGAAATTCTTGTTCAGATTCACATCCAACAGCTTTAACTCCTAATTCTGAAATAATATCAAATATTTGAGGTTTTATCTGTTCAAGTGCTGAAACAAATGTTTTTTTTAAATATTTTTTTGTTTTACCGTCTCCTTTTTTTTCTGTTAAAAATTTAATTTCCAACATTTGGTCAAATTGAGTTTTAATTGATTTTGAGTATTTTTGTACATTTTTTTCCGCTGAAGATAATTGTTTGTTTGCGTATTTACCAAATTTACTTTCTAAACCACCACCCCACTCTTCAAAGGAATCCCCAGTTTTTTTTTTAAGTTTTTTTATATCTTTTTTTACTTCGACATATTTTTTACTTACACTTACACTCTTCTTTATTTTATCATAACCATCTTCCGTATCTAATGCCATTATTTCTTCATTTTGTAATTTTTATCATCAGAAATATCTTTTTGTATTAAATTTTGAATAGTTTCGTCATCTAAATCCATATCAGAAAGCGTAAAATCTTCTTCTTTCTCCGTAGATTTTTGCCATATTGTAGATTGTAATTTAGATAAAGTTAATTTTTTCTCAACACAATCATTAATTATTTTTTGTTGTTTTTCAATAACAGGACCAATAAGTGTCATATCTTCAGGTTCTTTCATCATTGTTAACATTTTATTTTGTATTCTAATGGCAGTATTTCTTTGCTCAACCAACTCATTGTAGATTTCTTGCATTAAAGATAACATTGAATCTTTAGTTAAATTAATTGTTTTTTTAGTTGGTCTTGGCATATAACTAATAAATATTTGTTTTTTTTTTATTTTAATAAATCTTGAACTAATTGAAAATAAACTTTTTTATATCTTTTAATCGAGGACCTAATTTCCTTTGTACTTAAATTTGTCATTTCCCTTAATTCAAATAATATGATATTTTTATTAAATTTATTATTACTTGTGTCTAAAAAAATATCATTATAATTTTCAAAAATATCATACAATGCTTGACCTAATCTTACTTCTTGTTCAGTAATGGATTTTTCAGACATAGAATCTTTTAATTTAATTAAAAACTTTTTAATTGTTTCTTCAGTTGTTAATGCATCATCATCTATACGATATATCATATCAGGAGTGTGTTGTAAATCTGAAGATATATCTTCATATGATATTTTTCTGTTAGTTTCTTTTTGGTCTTTCATTATTTGACCCATCAAATAATTTTTACAAATAGTTCCAAAATATGAATAAGCCTTTTTTTCCTTTGAAGGTTTAAATTTATCAACTTTAGTCATTAAAAATGAATGTGTATCCACATGAATTTCTTCAAAACTCATGTCTTTTCTGTATAACTTATATCGTCTTATAATTGACGATATCATTTTATCTAAAGGTACTTTCAAATAATTATTATATATTTTATTTTTTTCATCCATTGTTGTTGCAGTTAAGTATTCTCTAACTGCGTTTTCCTCAACTTCGGCAAAATAATTATTTGGATTTGGTTTTCTACCTTTCTTTTTTAATTCATCACTATCCACGATAACAATTTTATCACTATCCTCGATAACAATTTTATTACTATCCTCGATAACAATTTCATTATTACCCATTAAATTTCTTGTGGTTCATAATTTATTTCTCTTTGTACATTAAAAAAATACTCTTTTTTTGCTGAATCAATCCAAAATTTAACCTCATCTTCAGTTAAACGGTTTTCACCATTTTTATAATTCCAAAAAATAGAACCTTCACGTAAATTACTGTGTTTGTATCCAATTCTTGGTATTGTTATAAACTTAACAGAATTTTGAGTCATTCTTAATAAAAACTCGTACCCAAAAGTTAATTTAAAATTACTTTTAATCATACCGTATTCAATAAATATGTCTTTTTTAATAACCATTCCAGAAATTTGAAAATTTTGGTATGAATGTAATGTTTCATTTGTTAAAATTCCCATTTCTTCAGAAATATTTGAGGCGAAAGATGCTTCATTAGTAAATCCAACAAAAACTCCCTTATCGTCAACATCAACCACAATAGGTAAAAATGCTTCAGTATTTGGATATGTGTCTATGTATTTTTTTACATTTTTAACCCAAATATTTGCGTATTCATCGTCAAATTCAAAAATAGAAATCCATTCTGATGTCGATACATTAACACCATGATTAACTTGATCGGCAAAATTTGGTTCTTTAGACCACGATTCTAATTTAACATTTAAATCACCAAAATCAAACTCACCTAAAATTTTAGTTAGTAGACTTTCATCTGTGTGGACAATAATTAATTCGTCAAATTTTTCTTTTTGAACTTTTATAGATTCAATTGCTTTGTTTAGATACTCTTCAAAAAAACCAGCTACTGCCGATTTAATTGGTAAAATTACTGAGATTGTGTTTTTATTTTTCATATTATTCTGTTGTTATAAATTTAGATAATTGGTCTTCAAAGTTTTTAAGACGGTTGTTTATCATTTCACTAAATATTTTAATTACCTCATTATTAAAGTTAGTAACGTCTGTATACTTAGTTATTGTTTTTTCCATTTCATTATATAATTCAGGATTTAAATTGTCTTCTAACCAATTTTGTATTACATCCGCAATTACATCTGGTAACATATTGACATTATTGATCCATATTCCATTATCTTCATTCATCCATTCCGGAACTAAATTAGGTGTCAAACCAATTACGGGGATACCCATCTTCATTGACTCTAAAGGAAATGTTCCAAACCCACTTGTTGGGTCCACCCACACTGACACAAAACTTTCTTTCATTGCGTTTGCAAACTCAACTTCGGATAGACCTCTCATATCTCTAAAAGTAATCCATCTATATTGTGGAAATTTAGAATAAAAAGTTTTAATTAAATTTACGGTATCCCTATGCTCTCTTGTGTGAATTGAAATAATTGTTTTAGGCGGTAACTCTTGTTTTTCAAATACTTCAGAAATTACCGGTTCAATAATACTAAATGAAACATTTCTCATTACGGAATTAACGTACTCTTTTTGTTTTTCAGAGGTTATAATACATTTATTAAATCCTAATTGTGACCATGTTTGTCCCGGCTGTAAAGTTTCAAAAATATGATCATACGCTTGACATAAAACAATTTTACCACAAGGTAATTTAGTTATTTGATCCATTACAAATCCAAAAATTTCTGGAATAATAATTAAATCATCAGGAGAAATTTCTAAATTATTACCCTCAATTGATTTATGAGTTAAATCTGTCATGTATTTTTCACCTAACCAATCGGATACCCCAAAATAATCAGGTTTTTCATGTAAAATTATTGGGTTATATCCATCAGATTTAAGTGCCATTGCCATCTGATAAATGTATTTTATCGATGCCTTGGCATTTCCTTTGGTATCTTGTACCACAAAATAAATTCTTGAAGATTTATCCTTCATATTTTGGATTGATCTTTCTAATTTTGTTATTTGTTCTTCGTTCATATACTTATAATTTATTTATTATTTTTTTAAAAAGTAAGGTATTAAATGCAATTTTAAATGGTATAGTTATTTGGTTTGAATGCATTCCCAATTTTTCATCTATTGCTTCATTTTCTGTCATTATAATTTCCATTAAAAATTTAATGGTTTCATATTTAACAACGTGTATTTGATTTTCAGTGTCACCTGATAATTCATCATTAGACTTAATTTTTGTACATTCTTCAATTGAGTCTAAATCTATATAGTAGTGTTCATCAAATATTTTAAACATTTTTTATTATTTTTTTTAATTTATCTTCAAATTCGGATAGAGATGAAATACTATACTCAGACTCAATGTCTTTATTAAAATGAGTTATATATTTTATTACTATCTTATTTGATGGTTTATTTAATAATAGGCTAGGATTTGCAGTAAGTAAAATGTCTATGTCATTCCACATGTTATTTTTTGTTATTTCACTATAAAAAAATATTTTTTCAACTAAACATCCAAATTTAGATAAGAAAAATAATGAAGATGGTTTTGATCTTCCAATTTCGTCAGACACAATTATTAAATCGTGAGTATCTCTTAAATTATAATATATGTCGTTTAATAAATTAAAGGTCATCATTTCTGTTGATGGTGCGTGACCAAATAACTCCATAGTATAATCCTCATACATAAAAGAATAAAGTTCATCTTTATCTTTAAACAAAAAATGGTTTTCTAAATCTAAAGATGTTACAGGACTTAAAATTTTATATTCAAATTTATTATCATTGGTATTTTCATTAAGTTCAAGAATTTCTTCAGTATCTTCGGAAAATTCTATTTGATATGTTTTATCCGTTGATTCATAATGATTCTTATCAATTATATGTTTTTCATAAAGTTCTGTAAACTTTCCAACAGTATCCCTTAATACCCCATTAATCTCAATCCCTATTCTCTTTGTCATATTCTGTTAATATTTTAGTAATTAATGGATTTCTAACGTTCTTAGCGTCCCTAAAGTCATAAACACCAATATCGGAAACATTAGAAAATTTTTGTATTGCGTCGTATAGTCCTGATTGTTTTTTATCTTTATATCTGTCAGTCTGTTCAAGATCTCCGGAAATAAAAAATTTACTATTATACCCAATTCTTGTTAACAATAATTTCATTTGGTTAGGGGTTGAATTTTGAGCCTCTTCAAAAATAAGGATTGAGTTGTCTATATTCATACCTCTCATATATGCTAATGCAAATACCTCAATAATTTCAGCCTTCTTTAATTCTTCTCTAGATTCTTTACCAATAATTTTATTTAATAAATAATAAGATGGGAAAATATATGGGTCTAACTTTTCTTCAAGACCACCAGGAAGACTACCTAATTTCTCTTCTGCTTCAACTGCCGGTCTAACAATGATTATTTTCTCATATGAGTTATTTGGGTCCAATAAAAGATCAACCGCAGCCTTCATTGCAATAAAACTCTTACCAACACCCGCAGGTCCCGAAGCAACCGTAATTTGATTATTCTTTAAAATGTTATAATAATCTTCTTGGTGTTTAGATAAAAATTTGTTTTTTTGTTTTCGTTTAATTATCGAATTGATTAAATCCTTTTTTGTGAAAGGTTTAGAATCTTTAGGTTCCAATTTAATTATTGGATCTGGTTTTTTTCTTATTGCCATACTTTATTTAATAAATCTTTTTTTACATTCTTCATCATAAATAGTTTTTCTAAGGTTTGATGTTGAATAATTATGTTCTCGTTTATTGTAAATAATTCTAATCCCCCTTTTTTGACAAATACTTTTTGCTGTATAATTTTTGTCTTTATAATCCTCACCAATTATTCGGACATCCAAGTCCAAAGAACTAAAAAGTTCTTCTAACTCTTCTTCATTGTTGTAGGGAATTATCTTATCAACATATTTTACCACATCCAATTGTATATATCTTTCTACAAGGGATTGGATTGGTTTATTTTTATCTTTTCTATCTGTTGTTGGGTCGTTTTGTAATGCACATATTAAATAATCACAATGTCTTTTACATTCTTCTAACATAATAATATGTCCTGTGTGTAGTAGATCAAACGTACTACAGGTTATTCCTACAATTTTATTTTTTTCCATAATATTCTAACCAAAATTCAATCATTTCATTTAACATTGTTTCAAATGTGTACTCAGGTTCCCACCCCAATTGGGATCTAATTTTTGTTGAGTCACCTTTCAAATAATCAAGTTCTTCAGGTCTTATAAATTTTTGATCCAAACTTATATATTTTGTATAATCTAAATCTAATTTTTCAAATACATACTCAACCATATCCCTTACTGAATGTGTAACCATTGTTGAAACAACAAAGTCATCAGGAACATCGTTATTTATAATTAAATGCATTGCTTTAACATAATCTTTTGAGTGACCCCAATCACGGTAAGAATCCAAATTACCTAAAACTAATTTATCGTTTAATCCAAGTTTAATTTCAACCGCGGTTTTAACAACTTTATTTGTAACAAAATTTGACCCTCTTCTTGGTGATTCATGGTTAAATAAAATACCATTTGATGCATGTAATTTATATGCTTTTCTGTAGTTTCTTACAATATTATACCCAAACACTTTTGAACAACCATATGGTGATACTGGTGTCATAGTTGTTGTTTCTCTTTGGAATCCGTCTTCATCTACAGAACTACCAAACATTTCAGATGAACTTGCTTGATAGAATCTGGATTGTGGGCAAGATCTTCTATATGCTTCTAAAATGTTAATTACCCCAACTGCGTTTGATTGGACGGTAAATTGTGGTATATCGTAACTAATTCTAACGTGACTTTGAGCCGCCAAATTATATATTTCATCTGGTTGTATATCACTTAATAATCTCTCTAAACTACCTTGATCTAAAAGATCACCATAATGAATATGTAATTTATCTCTAATTTCATCTGTAATTCTACTTTGTTGGTTTTCAGGAACTGAATTTCTACGAATAATACCATAAACTTCATAACCTAATTCTAATAGGTATTCCGCTAAATAAGATCCGTCTTGACCATTAATTCCCGTAATAAATGCTTTTTTCATTTGTTTTTATTTATTTGTTATTTATTTTTTAAAAATTGTCATGTCAGTTAAATCAGGCCAATCATTTATTGACCATTGTCTTGGTTGTGTCTCAATTGCCAAGGGTAATTTTTCTAAACCTAATTTTGCGGTTTCAGGGGTCATATAATAATGGTACCCAACACAATCTATGTTTTGTTCTCTCCAAGGAATATTAGGAAGTCTTCCATCATACGACATCTTTTTTAATATTAACGCATCTTCTTCATTATCTAACAATATAATACCACCTCTTCCTAAACTTAAGTGTTTTTGATATTGGAAAGAAACACACATCATTGTATTTGGGATATAACTATTTTCTTTCCATAAAACCGCAGCATCAATAACATTGTCCGTTAAATAATAATAGTCAACCCAAACCTCATCTGTCCATTCTAAACTAATGTTTAATTTTTTAGATAAAAATGGGATTGATAAATAAGTGTGTTTTGGAACTTTTATTTTTTTTGTGTTAGTTAATCTTAAACATAATTCAACACCATGAGTACAAGAGTCTACACAAACAGCATATTTTGATCCAAAAAAATTAGAGATTGATTTTTCAAAATTAGAGATAATTTCAAATGACATAATAAAATATTTTTATTTTTATTTACCTTCAATGAAGGTTTTAAAAATATAGTCCTCCGCAAGGGGAAAGTCAATTGATCTTTTAAAGTTATCTATAACCGAATCTATTTTACTATGATACAGTTTAAATGATAAATCTTCAATTTTAAAGTTATCATCTAATATTATTATTCCATCCGTATTGAAGTAATCCCCAATATTACTAATCCCATAATAAATTGGAATCGTTCCTGTCATAAAACAATCTGTAATTTTTTCCGTAAACATATTTGAATATGTTGCATTCTCCATTGCAAATGAAAAACAATAATCTTTTAACCCATCTTCTTTATTATTTATGGGGTTATAACCTCTACCAAAATGATCACATTTATTGGAAAATTTTTGAATAATTTGTTGTCTATAAATGTGTTCCGAACACATAGTTTTGTTTGATGCAATCATAGAAACCAATTTATTTTTTGGATATATTTCACCGTGGGAAAAATATGATTTACCGCTACATAATGTCAATTCAAAAATATCTGATATACTTGATAACCACACATCGTGAGTAAAAACTTTTATATAATTTAATTTTAAAAACTCAATATTATTTTGACACCAAACATATAAAGGACCAATTATGGTTTTTGATTCACACAACCAAGCGTAATTTTTTTTTAATGGGTTTGTTGGCATAGGAATACCTTTATCAATGTGAATCGAAATTTCTGCTGACCCATCTTTAGTCCATTCAATAAATTTTGGGGGTAAGTCATTTGTTGATACGCTGTGTTGGAACCCACCACCTATCATATTAATTTTTACTCTATTCATAAATTTATATCTGAAAATTCATCTATTATTAAAGGTATTGTTTTTATTGAAAGATGTATATCGTCAATAACAAATGTATTATTTGTTGATCCGTCCGGTAACAATAATTTTTTTGAAATTTCTTTAAATAAAATTTTATTTTCTTCACATTTATTTTTAAGATAATCGTTAAATAATAAAGTTATCCTATTATATTCTATAGACTCATCCTTACTTATTTTAGGTGTGCTACCACACCCTATTGAAGTAGCCGGTGCTCCGTAAGCACCAATACTAATATTAGGGTAATTAAGTTTTAAATGTAACAAAGTTTGCATATATTGGTCGACACATCCATAAATTTCTTCATTTATTGTTGTATTATTTTTAATTGAATTTTTAATTAAATGATGCTGAACATCAATTTGACCAAAACACATAAACACATAATCATTTGTATCAATTTTACCGATACCATACTCAGATATAACCTGTTTTATTTTTGGTAATTTATTAAATGAATTGTACGCAGTGTGTGACCCAACTTTTATGGCCAAAAAATTCACAAGATTTTTTTTAAATGGATTTATTGTTGGTCTTAATTGACCTTGTGATAAAGTGTAACAATATCCAAACTCTGGTTGTATATGCATTTTTCCATTTTCCATAGTATCTACTCCAGAAAAAATAGATACGTGACTATCACCGATTATGTAAATCATACCCTAATTTTTTAGCATTTTTAATTATTTTAGTTGGATTAATCTTTTTAACCAACACGGCTGGATTGCCTTTGTAAACACCCCATTCTTCAGTGTCCCCCATCAATAAGCTGCCGGCTGTCAATAACACACCTTTCCTAAGTATGGAACCAGGTAATACAATAGCGTTTGTGCCAATGTTTGAAAACTCTTCCATTATAACTGGTTCTATTATTTGAACACCTTTTAATTCTTTTGGTATCATGGCCCCAAATAATCCACTGTCATCAAATCGATCAGACCCACATATAATTCTAGCCCCAGCCATTATGTTATTAAAACCAACAGCTCTGAAACTACCTTCCTTACCACCTATTATTGTGACGTAAGGTCCGATATGTACATAATCACCAATAGCGGTGTTTGTTGTGCAATAAAACCCCTTGTCTATTGCTACGTGTGAACCGTTTATCACTAAATCTTGTTTTACAACGATATCATTATCTATAATAATATCGTTACCGAGTGTTTTAATCATAAATTAATTTTTAACTAATTACTAATTATTATTTAAGTTTAAATATACATAATTAAATAGTATTTTCATATTTTATAAAATTTAGTTAATGTTTTTGAGAAGAATAAAGATGTATTGTTTAAATTACTTAATTTATACAGTAAAATACCACATCTAGATAATGATAACATATCAACAAATGAATCAACCCAAAAAAATTCTCGGTGCATATTACCTAATTGATAACCGTAATAATCACCACCATATTCTGTTTTACTTAAATTGTTAGCGTCATTATGAATTATATCGAAATTTTCTTTTAGTTTTTGTAATGAAAATTTGTTATCACTAGCAACATATATTTTTTTAAAATTATTATTTGATGTTATATTTTTGAGGTGATAGACGTATTCATCTGTAGATCCACCTTTATGTTTATCTAAATGGTGTTCTAACATATCTGTTAATCTTACATGAACACCTATTGTATTTTTATCAATATCTTTTTTTATTTTATTTAAAACGTTTTTTTTTATTTTTATTTTACTACAAATAATTTGTAATTTTTTTAATTCTTCAGTACCATATAAACCTTCATGATTACCATAAGTTTTTATTGGACTAGCAATCAATACAGTACTTGGTTGTAAATTTGTTTGTTCTAAAACAAAATCGAAAGGATTACCAGTTTCATTTTCAATTTTCTGAACCCACTCAATTAACTTATTATTTGAGTAAACTTGTCTAGATTTATCTATCTCAATATAAATATTTTCAATATCCTCAACATTTGAAACACTATGTAATATTTGTTGTATTGCAACTGTAAAAATTGAAAATATTCCACCACCCATTGTTTTTACTAAAACATTCATATTATTTTCCCCCAAGATTCCCAAACAAATGGGTAGTCAAAATTTATTTTAAAGCCATTTAGTAATAAATTTTGTCTGATGTTATTTCTTCTTTCCACATCGTTTTCAATACCTAAATGAAATTGTATTTGTATGTTTTTAAATTTGTTAATTGATCCTGTTGATATCATATTTTCCAATAATGGATATTCGTCACCCTCAATATTAATCTGAATTAGGTCAACATACTCTAACCCAAAATTATTTAATATAGTTTCAATTGTGTTAAATTTAACATTTACCCCATTCCCATTAATTAAATTAGATGATGACCCATCTCCACCCATATAAATAACCCCGTCTTTATCTTCAATACCTGCGCCAACATTTAATATTCTAACTTTGGAGTTATTTGCGAATTTGGATGACATCCCATCATAAAAACTAAAAACAGGTTCTAAAATATAAACGTTTGGGTTATATTTTTCAATCATTTGTTGTGCCCAAACACCAGTGTATCCACCCAAATCCATAATGATTGAGTTTTCATTTAAATCATATGTTATGTTATGGGTATAATCTCCCCTATCATTAAACCATCTACCTATCTCATTACTATTTAAAGTTAAATTACTCATTTGTTATAAATTTTTTATCAAGTGATTGACCCTCATATGGTCCTGTTTTATATTCATAAACAATCGTATCTTCTTCAAGTATTTCATATGTGTGACCACCATAAAGGGTAAAACTTGCATCTCCGGGATATAAAATTGGGGTCGCAATAATTTGATCATCAATATCAAACAATATACATCTAACACTACCTTTAATAACAACCCAAGATTCTTGAGCAATTTGTTCCTTATAGTGTCTATCTTTAGTAATATGTTTATGTGGTGGAAATGTTTTATCTTTTTCCATCTTTAATGTTGCACATTGAATAAAATTATCTTCAGGTATAACTTCTGTTCTACCATTGATTTCATCCAACCTATTAATTACGTGTAATAGTTTGTCTGTTTCTACTTTTGAATATATTTTTTCCATTTTTTATTTGTTAAGGATTATCCATTCTGATGGGAATAGTGTTGATATATTAAGGTGGGCATTTGATGACCCAAACCATTTATTTGTTGTAATTACTTTCTTGTTTTTATTTGGATTTAGATATGCTGCCCACCAACTGAATGTACTATTACAAATTATATTATCTTTACATAAACTCATCGTATATAAATCTAACCAATCTTTACCTGAAGTGTAGAATATTTTATTGGGTAAATAATTAAACATATTTTTAACCCCCTCTAAATCATCACTAAAAATTAAAAAAGTATTATTTATACCAATAATTTCTGTTGCCTCTTTATAATATTCTTCAGATTGTTGTGGGTGATGATTTGGGTATTTTAAATAATCACCTCTTCTAATATGTATAGAAACATAATTATTAACTTCAGGTAAACTTTTTAATATCTCATTTTTAATTTCTTCCGTAGGTTTAAAAATATCTATAATAGTTTGTTTATTATTTATAAAATATTTTTCACTCTGAAAGTACCCATCTAATAATAAATTAGTTCCTTTAATATAATTAATATGTTGATGATTAAAATTGGTTTCATTATAAACATAATATCTCTGTGGTAATCTATCAATAAAATTAAAATTTCTTAAAATATTATTATCATAATTTTTATAATCAGGATCGATAGGTCTTATAAATTCTTTAGAAAAAACATAATCAACCCCATTATCAATTGACATACTGATTGATGCCGCAAGTTTAAACATTACATTACCAATACCACCCCTATGATTTGTTGTTATAAAATTCATAAATCACTTTATCAACCATTTATAATCTGTCATCTTATTTTCTATATCACTAAAACTAACTCTCTGTGTTGCAATTAACGGATAAAAAGAATAAACATTTAATGATTTTTGTAACTCAACGTAAATAACATCTAAAGCGTTATCATATTTTTTTATTCTATTTAAAACTTCAGTAAATGATTTTTTATTTATTGCAACGCAGTGAGTACTAAATGTGTAATGTAATTTACAAACTTTATCGTTAACTAAGTTAGGTGGTTTTTTTCCCATATGAGTATTATGGTTTCCCCCAAAATATAACATATCCCAATCTTCAGGTAATGACTTAAAGAATGGTTCCATATTTTTAACTTGATCTGTAAATTCAACATCATCTTCTAAAATTAGTATTGAATTATAATTATTTTTAATTGCATCCTCTAATATACTAACATTAGTTTTAACTAATGCCAACCTTGATGGTGTCATAAACCCCGATGAGGTTTGGTTTAACTTTTTTCCGTCTACGGCAATAAACCTGTCAATTCCGTTTAACTCGTATTTTTTAAACTCATTAAGACATTCTTCCCATCTATCTGCTCTTCGTTCTAAATTGATACAATATGTTTTATCAAAAAATTCTGTTATTTTCATACTAGTGTCTTACGTTATAATATACCTCAGGCGTAATAACCCAATTACTTGTTAATTTTTTTAATTTGGATAAAAAATCGAAGTCTTCACCATCTCTGTTATTATCAAATAATAAGTTATCAAATTTATTTTTATAACAAAATGATATTCCAACTCTAGCAAATACTAAATCGGTTCTATGTGGTTCAGGAAAAATTAATCCATTTTTATACTTCATTCTCCATACAACAAAATCGTAGTTAGAATAAGATTCAAATAATTTTTTTACATAATCAGGATGAATTGTATCGTCATCATCCAAAAATCCAATCCATTCTGTATCACATAATTTTATTCCTTCATTTCTAACTAAACCTGATTGTCCGTTACTCGGACCAACTAATCCTTTTTTATCAATTTTAATTATTGTTATTCTTTCATCATCAAATGGTGTCCCATCCACACCATCATAAATAATAATGCATTTCCAATTTGGGTTTGTTTGATTTTTTAATGATTCAATAGAATTAAGAATAGTAAATCTATTTAATGAGGGTATAATAAAAGTTATAATATTTTTCATCTTTATTGTTTAATATAAAAATATTTTTTTAATTTATCAACATTTTTTTGAATAAATGGTATTAATATATTGTTATATTGGGAAGTTATTTCAGTATTTTCTTCCCCAATATTTCTTGTCTTTGATTCATAATGAAATGCAACCGATTTACCTGATACAATATTAATATATCCTTTTAAAATACATTGTAGATTTAACTCAACATCCTCCCAACAATGGTTATATAATTCATTAAACATTCCAATATTTATAAACAAATCTTTTCTCATCATCATTAAGGCAGCAGTGTTTACAGCAACTTCTCTATCATCAACTACGTAATTGAAATATGAATTTGAATTATTATGGGTTACATTTATAGTTTTATCTATTTGGCTGAGGTACATAAAGATTCCGGAGTGTTGTAGTGTATTATCTTCATAATGTAACCGTGACCCAACAATTCCAACTTTAGAATTTAATTTTAAGATCCTAACCATCTCATGTATAACGTTATTTAAAATCTTTATATCGTTATTACAAAATAATAAAAATTCATATTCTTTACCAATATGGTTTTTAACAACGTCATTATTAATTTTTGCAAAATTATAATAATCATACTCTATTAAATTAATATTATAATTTAAATATTTTTCCTTAATTTTGTTTTTTTCTTCATCAGTAGATCCTGTATCGGCAATAAAAACATCAAACATATTTTTATCACAATGTTCATATAATGAATCAACACAGTTAAACAATAACTCTAAATTTCCTTTAGTTGGGATAATAACCGCAACTTTACCAACATTCTTTATTGGTTTTGTTTTTATAATTGGAACATATGGGTACTCTGGTTTTAAATCTAAAGGTAAATTAGACCCCCACTTCTCAATAAACTTTTCTTTACTTTCCCAAAATTCTTGGTTTGGTCTTCCCACAGATTCGTGAGTAATTTCAAATGATGAGGTAACCCCAATTTTAATTCCATCTAAATAATTTGGAACACAGAATAAATGATCGTAGAAGTGAAACTTACCAATTGTTTCATCAAACGCATGTTTAATTTTTGTTTTATCAAACGAGAGGAATAAACCATCTATGGTTACAACCGGTATTAAAAAAGGTAATTTAGGTGAATATCTATTAATCCATTTTTTCTGTCCTTCGGGATGGTGATAAACTTGTCCAACCATGGTTAAATTCATTCTCTCCCAATAAACACCTGACTCAGGAAAATAACAAGATCCGGCTTTTCCAATTATACCGAATTCGGGGTTATTAGAAAAATCCTCCAATAATTTTTTACCCCAATTTTTCTCAAGTTTAATGTCGTTATGACAACAAACAACAATATCATAAATTGATTCTATTACTCCGTTGTTATAAACATGTGAAAGTGAATATTGATTATGATTAACATATTCTAATATTTGAACATCTTTAACACCAACCGTTTGTAACAAATGTTGTTTAAATTTGTTATTATATATTTCGTCTTTATGTGTTGAATAAATTATTGTTATCATATGCCAGTACTACCAAAACCATTATTTTCTCTATCTTTATTTGATATATCGGTAACCTTAACTAATTGAATCCATTTACCACAAACAACCGGAGTCATTACCGCTTGAGCAATTTTTTGTCCTTTTTCAATAATAACTTCACTATTTGTTGTGTTAAAAATAATAACTTTAATTTCTCCCGTATACCCTTGATCTATTGTACCTGGGGAATTCAAAACCATTAGTCCTTGGTTAATTGCTAATCCACTTTTTGATCTAACTTGTATTTCATAATTTTCGGGAATGTCAAAATGAATTCCTGTTGGGATTAGTTCTCGACCAAAAGATTTAATGGTAATTGTTTCAGTTGAAAATAAATCCATTCCTGAATCTGTTGGATATGAATAAGATGGTTCAATTGCATGATCTGAAGATTTACGATACCCAACTTTAATTGTTGGTTGCATAGATTCCATTGTTCTTTCTAATTCTTCAATGTCCAATCCAAACTCTTCAATAATAAGATTATAATCAAATTCCTCATCATCAAATGCTGATTCAAGAGAACTAACTCGTTTCATCATATCCTCAAACTCATTAACCTTATTTTTATCCATTATTTTAATTGTTTTAATTTAATGATTGCATCAATCAATACGTCAACATCTCTCTCACAATATTCCCCAATTTCTTTTAACATACCTTTGTTCCAATAACAATCATGTACTTTATCTCCGGTCACAACACCACCTTTTGGTGTTGGTATATCCAAACAAGAACACATTAAATCTAATGATCCAATTGCGGTATACGCTCCGTATTGCCATACGTCTTTTGTGTCAATTGCCTTAACTTCCCAAGGTTTTGTATCATATGAAGGTAAAATTGAAGATGGTTTTAATCCATTAATGATCATTCTTTTAGCAATCATTGGGATATCAAAATTCTTTAAATTGTGTCCACATAAGTGAAAATCTAATTTACCACAACGATTTAATAAAGTTTGTAAATCCTTTAACACTTTTCCTTCATCATCACCTGAAAATGTTTGTTTTTTAATTTCATTGTTATCCATAACAAATGCAACACTCACACAAACAATCTTAGCGAACTCAGGTACCAACGCAGTTCTTGTTGCAAAAATTAAATTTTTACGTTCACTTTCATTCTTACCCTCAAGAGCATCCTCAGGGAATCTTTTTAAGAACCAATCGAAATATTTATCAAATTGTTCTGACAATCTTGGATATAATTCTACACAAGAATCATAATCTTTTGTTATTCCCACCGTTTCGATGTCAAGGAATAAAATTTTTGTAATTGGAATATTAATCATTTTTTATTTAATTAAGGATTTGTAAAATTCTGCTCGTTCTTTTGTTACATTATTAAGGTCATATCTGTCTTTAACTGTTTCATAAAGTCTTTCACCTAAATCAACAATCATATTTGGGTTATCAACCAATTTTTTAATATTCTTAGCCCAATCACTATGATTATTGGATTCGTTCACTAATAAAGCATTTCCATCAGTAAATTGACCTTGATGTAAGGCGTGTTTTAAATCAATTGTGTAAGAACCAACATTTGAAGCAATTAATGCTTTTTTATAGAATCCCGCCTCAATAACTTTTAATTGAGATTTCATTCTATTAAAAATGTGATTCTGAATTGGAGCTAATGAAATATCAAATTTAGAATAATTTTTTGCGTATGTTGTCACAGGTTTTGTCCAAACTCGAACATAATTTTCATTCTCCCAACCAAAAAATTCTTTTTCCTCAAACTTACTTAAAAATTCTTTGTATTTTGGAGTAACAATTTTATAGTTGTCAGTAAAGATTTCTTCATATCTTGCCCAAACAGTTTCCTCAGGTTTGATTGGTCTTTGTTTTTGTTCACCAGTTTCTTTATTAATTTCAGTAACAGACCCCCTTATGTCAAACCCACAAATAAAATATTGTAGTTTATCCTGTAGTGGACTTAGTTTTGATATAAAACCATTCATTAATCTTAAATCGTGTAGATGTGATGAACCTCCTAACCAACCAACTCTAATTTTATTTGAGGGTAGTGTTGGTTCATTAAACTGAGGATCTTTAGGATTAATTGCGTTTGCAAAAACTTCTACGTTTTTATTAAATTTTTTAATCTCGTCAGCAAATATTTTAGTTGTTGTTGTTACATATGACGCAACTTTTAAATTATCAACAATTTTTTTATGAATTTGATTTTGTATAATTAATTGATGAATCGGATGCTCTTTTGTTGGTAACCAATAATCATCAATATCAACAATCACAACGATACCATTTAACTTTAACCATTCAATAATCTTAGGAGTTTCCTCATAAGTTTGTCCAATATTTCTATGTACATGTACAATCTGATATTTTTTCCAATAATTTATATCGTTAATTTTTGGTTCGTAATCAATATCTACGTGAAAATCATCAGGGTACATATTTTGTAACATAATGTGGGGGTCAACAGATCGAAATTTTCCAACTCCCGATTTATCTGATGGTAGAACTAATACTTTAATCTTTTCTTTCATATTTTTTTAATATTGTGTTAAGGTAATAAGGGGTTTTTAAATCGCATTCCCATATAACTTCTAAATTATAACCATTTTTTTTAATATTGTCAACTCTTATCTGATCTTCTTCCCATATATCCTTAGATTTTTTTTGTTTGATAATGTGATAATAGTCTTTATCATATTTATTGGGGTTACAATGCCAATAATCACCATTAAATTCTATGATTAAATTTAATGATGGTATAAATATATCACAAATATACCTATCAACATTGTATGAACCAATTGCGTCAGGATATTGTTTAGAAACCATTTTTAATAAAGATAATTCTAATTTAGAAACTTTACCATATTTGATGGGATTTATTTTAATTCTTTCTATTAATTTATTACCAATTTTATCTCTATTTTCTTTTTTAAACATACCATTTTTATCCCCAATTGCTTTACCTTTACGACTTTCAGAAATTTTTTTCTTAGATTTATTAGAATGTCTTTTACCAAAAAATGGATTACCTTCACCTATGTTATTTTTACCCATACAAGTTCTGCACAAAGATTTATTATTAATTTTATTAAAATGATTTCTACATGCAATTACTTTATCCTTTGAATATGTTTTAATTTCATTTTCACACGAAGGACATTTTCTTAAAACATAATATTTATCACCATCTTTTTTAATATTTAAACTTGAGCACCTGTCTCTTTTTCTAATTAAATTATGTTTATTCAAAACTTTAAGGATTGTGGGTTTTGATAATCCAACAATTTTAACAATGTCTATACTACTTTTACCATTTTTATATTCTAGTATAATTTTCTTTTCTATCTTATCGTCCATAATATTTTTTTATTAATGATAGTCCTATTTAATCAAAAGGTAAAGACAATAAAATAAAAAACCCCAAACTAAATAAGAATGGGGGTTAATAAATTAAAATATTGATTACTTACTTACTTTTTTAACTTTTAAAATTTTACCTTCAAAAATATGTTCACCAACTCTAAACTTAAATAAATCATTACTACTTGTTTCTGACTCAATTAATAACCCATTTTCTTTTAAAACATCTTCCATTGTTTCTCTGATAATATTTTTTAAATTAGAATTAGAAACACTTTCATTAATTTGTTGTTGTGGGTGTTGTTGTTTATTTGTTTCTCCCTTTGGTGCATTGTTCATCAATCTAGTTGCTTTCTCAATCAATTCGTTAGATAACACAGAACCTGTAGATGTTCCCATAGTTGGTTGTTGTATTGGGTGTTCCATCATTAATCTTTTTATTTCATCTGGTAATCTTGAATTGAGTATTCTTTCCGATGTTGGTAATTCGTTGTTAGTTTGTTTTGGTATTGCTCTTTCTTCAGATAAAAATTCTTGTGGTAAATTGTATTGTCCTTTTATTGGTGTAAATTCTTCCACCATAGGACTTGTTAGTTCATTTCCTTGTGATTGACCTCTACTCATATTATTATGTTTGTCCATAATTTTTTTAGAAATCATTAATTTTTCGATTAGTTCTTGTTCAGATCCCATTTTATTTTAAATTATTTATTATTAGACTTTGTGATTGTCGGATTAAATTTTGTATTTGTTGTCTAAAGTTATCTTTATCTTCATCACTTAATTTTCTATTTAATCTTTTTTCCAACTCTTGATAAATTTGTTTATATGATTCTGCAGCTTTTGATAAATCAATTTTAGTTAAATAATCCACACCATTTTTTTGAATTATTCCGTTTATCATTGAATTAACTACGTCTGTTACAATATCATTAATAGAACTTTCAATTGTTTCTTCCTCATTTTGGTCAAAAACAGAGTTAATAATAACTCTATTCATACTTTTATCACCCTTAGGGTTATATCCAGGTCTTGGTGAGGTAAAATTTTCTCCCGATGGTTTATAGGTTAGTACTTTATCCAATCGAAATAATCTCCAACCAGGTAAAGGTTGTTCTCCTTTGTAGGCTGTATAAGACGCTCCTTCTAAATCCCAAGCTCTTAATACCGGATTATCCGACTTACTATACCCAAAACATACCGGTTCAATTAAACGCAAACCTTTACCCCCTGGTTCGTCACCATCATAGTACATCACAATTTTTTGTTTCTTTTTAATTGTGTCTGTAACTGAATTAACGGCGACTACCTCAAGAATAACATCTTTTAAAGTATTGTAAAGTTTCATTATGCCGATGGTGTCGTATAAGGCTTATTTGGTTGATATTCATTTATTTTAATTTCATTCTTTCTTTCAAGAATATCAATTGAAGATCCTCCATTAGCTGTGTCTAAAAATATTCCAGTTCCTTTACCCGCATCATCTCCATCGGAAATTGCGTCAGGATTTGTGACAGAATATTTATTAGTATCTTTATAATCATTCTTTGGGAATAATTTAGATCTTTGTTGTACCGCAATTTGAGATAACTCATTATCGGGTTGATTAAAATTAAGTGGTTCTGTAACTGGCATATTAAATTATTTTTTTCATTATATCGTTTATCCTTTTTAAGGCTTCTGTTATTTTTATATCATCATTCACATCTTTATGTGATTTAACGTCTCTATTCATATTTGATAACCATCCCATATCATCAACAAGATCATCATTAACATCATCGGGCATAACATCATTTACTATTTCAGGTGTCGTTGTTCCTCTTCTTAAACCATCAATAGTTTGAGTTACCCAACTTCTCATGTAATCACTACCGTTTAATATATATGGTGCGGATTCTTTTTGACCATCATAATATTTAAACCAATTTTCAATTCTTTCTAATTGTTGGAAGGTTGCTTGTTTTTTATTACGCAAAAATTCATTTCTTTTGTGACCCTCAACGGAAGCATCCGAGTTTGGGACCTGATCAAAACATTGCTGTAAGTACTCCACCAATTCTTTTGGTAATGGTATTACTTTATCGTATAGCTCCTTATTCACTTTCTTTAAAATGTTTGATTAATTTATTTAATGATAATCCTTCTCTTTCTGCTATTTTTTTAATTGATTCAATATTTCTCATTAATATTTTACTTATTGGAGATTTTTCCTCATCATCATCTTTAGATTTCACTAACACATCTTTAGAGTTGTGTTTTTTATCCAATAATATTTCATCAATCATTTTAACCATTTTTTGATTTTCTAATTCGGACAATCTTCTTTTGGTAAAACAATTTTTACATTGTCCTCTTTTTTTTTCTTGTTTTAATTGTTTGTCCAATTGTGGATCAAAACCTAATACCTCTAACCTTTCGTTTCTTTCAAAAGGATCTTCTATTCCTAAATCCGCTAACACCTCATCAGCATCATCATATGTTGACACATTTTCCGTTTCATCATATCCAAAGGCGTCGGAGTAATCCACCTCATCTAACATTTTTTCATCATCCTTTTCTTCAGATTCACCGTAGTAAACTCGGTATCCTCTAGCCATTGGATTATTTGTTTGTCTTGTTGCAACAACAGTTTGGTCCATTGTTTTTCTTGGGTGCATATCTAACTGAAGTATTGGAGTACTTTTTCCAACCATTGACCCATCAGCATTAACAAGTTCTGATATTTCACCATCATTTTTTTCTTCTTGATGTTTTTTGGGTATTTTACTATTTAACTTAATCCCTAATTTATTACTTAATTCAATAATAAATGGTGTTGCGACCATAGAACCAGGTAATATTTGAAGTACAATTAAAGGAATTAATTTTAAAATGTCTTGAGATTGGTCTTTAATAAATTGAACTTCTTCAGTGTCTAATTTAAACTTTCTATCTTTTTTATATTCTTTTGCTGCAGACATTAATATTTTTACTAACAATCTAGTTTCTTTTGCCTCACTAGTTGCAGCGTTTTTATATTTTTTAAGTCCTTCACTAATTTTACTCATCATAAGTATTTTTTACAATAAATACTTCATTTGTGGTATTTATTTAAAAAAAGATGGCACAACAGAACATTAATCAGTATGCATACCCAAAACTAAAAATAAGTTTTGCTTTAGATGCGTCAGATATGTCATTATCTTCTGATGAGGTAGATTACAACCAAGAGGTTGTATTCTCACCATACCTTATTTCCCAAACATATGGAAATAGATTACCTGTTTATTATGACCTTAATAGTTCAAACACCACACAAAATTTAACACTTACATATGGTCAATATGATTATAGAAATTTAGTTGTTTCTGAAAACTATTATAATCCAGATAATTTAGATCTTACTTGTTTTAGTGCTCAAAGTGCTTGTGATATAGGATTGGTTGGGATGGATAATGGTTTAGTAACATCTTTAGTTGATCAAACAATCACATTTACTAATGGATTATTTAATCAAACAGAAAAATTCCAAAGAACTTATTTTGATAGAAGAATGAAGATGTTCCAAGTTACGGGATATACCTCACAATATAATAGATTTTCAGGAATACCTAGAAATACTTTATATGAAATTGAAAGCACCGTAGATCCTAATGTTGGTAAATATCATAAGTTATATGGTGGTTTCTATCAAGGGTTTTATAAATTATTTGGTTATGATTATGAAGCATTACCCGAAAGAACCAATAAAGGTTGGTCGGTGGAAATGGTATTAAAACCAAGAATTATTAACGATAGAATCCCTAGTTTAGGTAACACAACATTAAATGAAATTTATCCTGAGAATAAAAACACATTTTTTTATTTAGGTACAAGAGCTGAAAATAAGTTTTATCACCATGCCGATGGACATCCAAAATGTTTTACAGGTTATACAAGAGTAACATCAGGATTAACAGATTGTTTAGTAACGTGTGCATGTTGTAACACGGGTGTGACAAATAGTAGATGTATTTTTGTTTACCCACCAAGATCTGTTGATGGAATCCACGACTACCACATTAATTATGGGTGTGATGTCTGTAAGGAACAAAAACGTTATTGTGGTTGTGATTGTGGTGAGGAACCTTGTGGTACATGTGGTTGGGAATGTAAAACTCATCCTTGTGCTCTTATAACGGGAGTTACCCCAACACCAATGCCAATTGTTCCATTATTGTGTAAACCTTGTCAACCAACCCCAACACCCACACCAACTCCAACCCTATCACCCGTTTATTGTGAAGTAACTCCTCCTTGTGATGCACCTTGTCCTGATTGTGATACGTGTGATGAATGTATTGATTGTATTACTTGTGCAACCACAGGTTACACATCAATAGAAGATACTTGTGAAAAAGATCCTTTATGGGATTCATTATCTAACGCATTTTCTGTTAAATTTTCAGGAGACCCAAAAAATCCAAAAATATGTGTTAAAGTATTAAGATTTACTGGTGATTGTGTTACAACAGGAAGTTGTGCAACAACAGGAATAACACAAATGACAGGATATACAATTGACACTTATTGTTCCCCAAATGGAATTTATGATTATTGTTTAACAAGATGTGATTCATTTTTTGATTTAGAAAAATGGATGTTGATTGATGTTGTGTGGAGAAGATATACTTGGCTTGATACTTGTGATTTACAATGGAGAGGAGGATTAGGAGATATAACAGAATTAAAATATTTGGATTCATTAGTGAATGATACCACTAAATTAATAAAACCTCCATATACTCACGAAAATTGTAGTATTGACCCCGAACAAATAGAATTGGTAAAACTTAACCAAAAATGGTTAAATGATTTAGAATATAGAATGGGTAGATTAAAAATATATGTTAATGGAAAACCATTTTTTACTGTTGAGAACTTTGAAGAAGTTATTCCAAGAGCGTTAGATACTGATAAAGAAAGACAAATTGGGGTACCATTTAATATGTCTTGGGGTGGTGGAACTCAAGGATTACATGAAAATTTAATTTTTTCATCATGTACTTTACCTTATACAGATTATATCCAAGACCCCGAATTATTTCCTGAAAATGTTCTTAGTGGAACAACATTTGCGGGAATGAAGACAAATATTTTATTAGAACAAAATTTTGGTGGTACTTTTGAAGGAGGTATTTCACAATTTAGAATGTATGTTGACCCATTAACTGCTCCCGAAATAAAACACAATTTTAAAATATTAAAGGACAAATTTAGTATGTTTGATCCTGATTGTCCTGATTGCAACCCTATTGAATGTAAAACCAATGATTTTAAGTTCCCTGTTTGTGATATAGATTATGAAATTATACCTGGATCAACTCCAAGTCCAACCCCAACTCCAACATCTAACCCATGTTGTGTTGTCAATTATGAAGCTCCTCTTCCAAATAGTAGTGTTATTATAAATGGTATTACTATAACTGGTTCAGGTACAGGAAGAATAACTCCTTTCTCAACTTCAGTTCCAGTACCAGTAACTTGTGAAACAAATCTTATTACATTTACAAATACTGTAGAACTTGGTGACGATTCTCCACCATATGTTGGACCCACAAATTTCATATATACAATGACCTTTAGTAGTCCAGTTAACAATTTATTAATACATTTAATTGATTATACCACCCCCGAAACATTTACAATAACCACAAATACTGCAAACCCATCTATCGTTCCTTGTGATGGGTGTTGTTATAACATAACAAATAATTTAATAACTGTTGGACCTCCGGGGACAGGATGTCGAAACCTATCCCCATCAACATTTGGTGGATCTGGACAATTTACAATTGCGGCAGCAACTTCTTATACTACAGTAACAATTTCTGGACCTGGCGGAGGTGGTGGAACATTATTAAAAATATGTGATTTGAGTCTAACACCTCCTACGCCGACTCCAACGGCTACTCCATCTTGTTTTATTGACGATTGTGCGAGTTGCGGACCATCATATAGTGCGTATAATGAAACAACTTGTTATTCAATTTCATCAATTCCTGCAACACCACCATCAAACCCATATACTTTAGTCCCAAAAAGCTACATTTCCTATTCTGGATTTGGAACATTTGTATATAACCCTGGATATACTGTAAGTGGATATACAAATTCTATTACTGATGGTTTATATACAATAATAAATACGCCATTTTTATGGAAAAATACAGAATCATCGTACACAAGTGGTCCTCTGAATAGATGTGGTTTATGGGTAAATGGTAGTGGTCAACCAGAGAATACTTGGGTTGGGTTTAGTGTTTGTTTAGATGTGTTGACCACAAAAACATATTATATTGGTATTGCTGGTGATAATCACTTTAAATTAACTTTAGATGGAAATGTTATTGTAAATACAAGATTAGCAATTTCCCAATGGTATGGGTCTAATTATCCTTTTACGAGATGGAATGTTTATCCAATAACCATAAATTCAGGTCCCCACATATTAGAACTATTTGGGTGGAACAACGAAAGTTTTGCAAGTTTTGGTTGTGAAATATATGATAATACATTAAATGAATTAATTGCAGCATCAACATTAAGTGACCTAAATATTATTTTTACTTCAAGTGGGATAACTTCTGCTAACGTAATACAAAATTCTTACGATGAATATCTTGATACTGGATTTTCTTGTCCTGATGGTTATGTTTACAATCATTGTACAAATACTTGTGAATTTTTTAGTTTTTGTTACACTTGTCCAGATCCTACACCAACTCCAACTATTGGTACTGTACCGGAGGTTCCTGGAGATCCATCAGCATGTACAGATGGTATGGATGTAGTATTTTTACTTGATTATACGGGAAGTATGGGAAATGGAATTAATAGTATTAAATCTTCGATAATATCAATTGTTAATACAATTAAAACAGAATCAAATAATAATTACAGACTTGGTTTGGTAACATTTGATGAATATCCTGGTCCTGGCGTGTACAACTATGGTTCAAATTTTGAATACACTTCTTTACCTATTTCACAAAGAAAAATTAATACTGGTTTACTATCAAAATATCAATGGATAACCGCATGGGAAAAAATGGGAACTAATAATATTACAACATTTACAACACAATTAAATAAATTAAACGGTATAGTCCCGTTAGGTAGTGGAAGCGGTCCGGCAGAGCCAAGTGATATGGGAGTAGATTTGATATCAACTAATAATTATTTAGGATATGAATATATTGCTGGTACATTTAGACCAGGGGTTTCAAAATTAATAATATTAATAACTGATGCTCCACCTAGTGGTGACGATGATGCTTACAATTCAACAGACGTAACCTTTATTAATGGGTTAATACCCCAATTGTTTGCTCAGAATATAAGAGTATTGTTAATGACATCCTATACTACAAGTACTGCTCTTGATACTTTAGCAACAGGAACTAATGGGTCTGTAACAATTGGATTTAATCCTACTAGCATAATAACTGCAATACAAAACATTTGTCCTTAATATATATAAATATAAAATGCAAACAGTACTTATAAGTTCACTTAGTTATTTAAATCAATATGGAGATATAACTTTTTATCCCCAAACTGGTGGTACCGTACCTATCGGTATTCAACTTATCCCTTATTATTATACTGCGGATTATGTTTATGGTCAATATATTGTTTGTTTTACGGCGTCTAGTGAATGTTGTAATTTTACTTTTCCCGATACTTTTATTACTCCAACACCAACTATAACACCTACCATAACACCTACCCCAACACCAACTATAACACCGACATTAACACTAACTCCGACTAATACTCCAACACACACAAAAACACCAACACCTACCGTAACATCAGGGTTACCTCCAACACCAACACCAACACCAGAAACACTTTATTGTTTATCACCTAGTATATTACCAATTCTTAATAATTCTGTAACATATAATGGGGTAACAATTACAGCGTCAGGTAGTGGAAGTGTTGCCAGTTTTCCAGGTTCAGGAGAATATAGTTGCGTCCCACTTATTGGTGGAAATTCTGCTTTTGGTACCGTAATTCTTGGAAGTAGTTTTATTACTCCAGTAAACTTTACATATATATTAACTTTTAGTACACCAGTAAATAATATTATAATAAGACTACTTGGGTATGATTCCTGTCTATTTGGTACTTGTAATGGTGGTCAATTACCCCCTTATGTTGAAAGTTTTACATTAACAACAAATGGTGGTGGAACACAGGCAATTACAGCTAATGCTGTAACTATGGATATTAATGGTAATACGTTATCTGTTTATAGTGGTTCAGGAGCACCATG
>Ga0307379_10002638_pt1 | contig 26408 bp, 26 predicted proteins | sample UN2MG_FD_202237 | JGI IMG/M metagenome (GOLD analysis project Ga0307379, IMG submission 202237) | Soil microbial communities from Risofladan, Vaasa, Finland - UN-2 | ecosystem: Environmental > Terrestrial > Soil > Coastal area > Acid sulfate soil | place: Finland: Risofladan, Vaasa | collected...
GACCGGAGGCGCTCGTACTCCGCGTCCACGTCATCCACCAGCAGTGCAACGTGCGGATACCCGACCTTCCCCTCGCCCTCTCCCTGCTCCTTCGGCTTCCCGCCTCCGAACAGCTCCAACTGCGTCCCGTTCGCCGACACGAACACAATCGTCCCGCTGTGCGTCGTCTCCAAACGCAGCGTTTCCTCGAAGCCGAGGACTTCGGTGTAGAACGTGACCGCCCGTCCCAGGTCGGTGGTCACCACGGCGATGTGCGCGACTCCCTGTATCACAGCATGCCTCCTCAACGGACTTGGATCGGTGAATTGGTTCTGTCGGCGCCGACGCCCATCCTGCATCGCCGGATCCGAATCGCCGGCCTGCGCGCTCCATGTCGATCATGACGATCCAGAGGTATTGGAGCCCCTCGATCACAGGATACTCCCACAGAGGATCGAACCTCTCCCCGGAGTGGCTCGGCGCGGATACCGCTCTGGTCGTCCCCGCGCCCGCTCGGACGGGAGGTTAAGACGATGGCTCTCAAGGCAACCAAGACGGTGATCACCCTGGGGGGAGAAGATCTGGTCCGGCTCCAGGAGGTCCTCATGGACAGCGACGGCGAAGGCGCGCTCGCATTCCTGAATGACATCGTCGCCGAGAAGGTGCGCTGCGCTCAGGTGGAGAGCCATCGCCCCGCCTTCGAGGGCGAAACCGGCAACTCCCTTGCCCATCACCTGCAGAAAGGAGAGGGACACCCGGACACGGGAGACCCAGGCTAGAAGCTGTTTCATAACCCGCCGAGGCGGGTTATGAAACAGCAGCACAAGCCGCCAGGCTCCAGCAGGCGCATTTCATGCCAGCGTCTCTAGCGGACGGCCAGGCGAGTGAGGGTTATGAAATGCGCTCTAGACCGAGGCCCCATACCGTGGGTTCACCCACTCTGGCAGGACTAGGTTCTGCCGCCAGCGGCCGATCAGATCCCCGCGGTCACCCCGGCCGCATGATGCGAACTCAGAACCTTCCCCCTCCTGCAGTTTCGCGACGCACGTAGCGACAGCGGCCGTCTTCGCGCTGGCGGCCGCAGCCACCACCAATCCTTGCCCCGGGGAAGTAATGCCGACACTCCTGCCTCTGCTTCGCGCCGCGGGCGATGCATTTTCCGGTGCCTTTCTCGACATGGAATGGCTTGTAGAGCCGCGCACCCAAGTATATGGCCACAGACAGCGCCAGTACTATCAGCAGTGGCGTGGCGACAGCGCTGGGAACTTTGAGCATGCGGGTGACTACCCACCACACCGCAAAAAGGACAGCAAGCGGGCCCACACGTACTACAATCGCCACGATCCACGGCGGGAATAACGGTTCCTCGTCTTCTACCTTGCGCATATCGTCCTCTCGACGCTCCCAATCCAAGGATGTCATAGTCCTTATTCGGGCAAGAGGCGGAGAATCCTGTTCGCCTCCCCCGCCTCTGCGCAGCCGACGAACCAAGCAGCGGTCAGCTCCACAGGGCCTCGGAGGAGAGAAATGCGGCGTCTCCTCGCTAACACGGAAGGAGCTGCCCGCTCGGCGGTGAACATCAGATTCCTACCGTTCGCCCAGCGAGTGGAGACACCCCGGCGGCCCCAGGGGCCGTCCACCAGAGGAGGATGGTCTGCCATGCCGAGCGAAGATACGAAGATCCTGCTAAGGGAGAGCGAGCTACCCCAACGTTGGTACAACATCAACCCCGACCTGCCCGCCCCGCTCGCCCCGCCGATCCACCCGGGAACCGGCAAGCCTATCGGCCCCGAGGACCTGGCTCCGATTTTCCCCATGGAGCTCATCAAGCAGGAAGTCAGCATGGATCCCTGGATAGAGATCCCCGACGACATCCTGCGCATCTACAAGCTCTGGCGACCCACCCCTCTTCAGCGCGCCCTTCGGCTCGAAAAACACCTCGGCACCCCGGCCCGCATCTACTACAAGAACGAGAGCATCAGCCCGCCGGGGAGCCACAAGCCCAACACCGCCGTCGCCCAGGCCTACTACAACAAGATGGAGGGCGTCACGCGCATCGCCACCGAGACCGGCGCCGGCCAGTGGGGCAGCGCCCTCGCCTTCGCCTGCTGCCTCTTCGACATCGAGTGCATGGTCTACATGGTGAAGGTCAGCTACGAGCAGAAGCCCTACCGCCGCGTGCTCATGGAGACCTGGGGCGCCAAGTGCATTCCCTCGCCCACCGACGCCACCAACGCCGGCCGTCAGATCTTGGAGAAAGACCCTAACAGCCCCGGCAGCCTCGGCATCGCTATCTCCGAGGCCGTCGAAGACGCCGCCACCCACGAGGGCACCAAGTACTCCCTCGGCAGCGTCTTGAACCACGTCCTCCTCCACCAGACCATCGTCGGCCTCGAGGCCAAAGCGCAGCTCAAGCTCGCGGGAGAGGAAGCCGACGCCGTCATCGGCTGCGTCGGCGGAGGGTCCAACTTCGCCGGCTGTGCCTTCCCCTTCGTGAAGGACAAGCTCAGCGGCAAGAACATCGACATCATCGCCGTCGAACCCAAGTCCTGTCCCACGCTCACCGCCGGGCAGTTCCGCTACGACTTCGGCGACACGGCCCAGCTCACGCCGCTGCTCAAGATGTACACGCTGGGCCACACCTTCGTCCCCGAGCCCATCCACGCCGGCGGGCTCCGCTACCACGGCATGGCCCCGCTCATCTCGCTGCTCGTCGACCAGAAGGTCATCGAGCCCCGCGCCTACCATCAGCTCAGCACCTTCGAGGCGGCCCTGACCTGGGCCCGGACCGAGGGCATCGTCCCTGCGCCCGAGACAGCGCATGCCCTCCGCGCCACCATCGACGAAGCCCTCAAGTGCAAGGAGACCGGCGAGGAAAAGTGCCTCCTCGTCAACTTCTCCGGCCACGGCTTCTTCGATCTGAGCGCCTACGAGCGCTATCTGGGCGGACAGCTCGAAGACCACGAATACTCCAAGGAAGCAGTCGCCGCCGCACTCAAGGGCCTGCCCCAGGTGGCAGAGCCGGGCTAGCACGCCTCGAATACACAGCGGCAAAGAGCAGACGGGACCAGCGGCCCCAGGTCGCTGGTCCCGCAGCACAGGGTATCCCGGGAGGTATCTGCGATGTCTACGAAATCTAGGGTGTCCAGACAGACCCAGCGTCTTGCTGCAAGCGGTCTCGTGCTCCTCGTGCTCGGCGCCAGCCTAGGCATCTCCGTCGCCATCGCCGCGGGGGGCCAGGCAGAGGCCGACCGCCGCATCGTCGTCTTTCAGGATTGGTTCGCCAATGAGGCTCGGCAGGCGGCACTCGTGCGCGCCTTCGGCGGCGACGCAGTCCGCAGCCTTCCCCTCGTCAATGCGCAGGCGGCGACCCTACCTCCCGGCATCGAAAAGCAGCTCGCCCGGCGCGCCGAGATTCTCAGAATCGACGTTGACGCGGAGGTCCGCGCCCTGGGCAAGCCCGCAACTCCACCCGGACAGGACAAGAAGAACCCGCCGGAGCAGCCGGCCGAAGTCCTGCCCTGGGGCGTGGATCGCATCGACGCTGAATACGCCTGGGCCACGAGCCGCGGCGCCGGCATCGCTGTTGCCGTGCTCGACACGGGCATCGATCGAGGCCATCCCGATCTCGCGGCCAACATCGCGGGAGGCGTCAACTTCGTGAGCAAGCCTCCGTGGAAGCCGGTCGATCCGAGCAAGTGGGATGACGACAACGGTCACGGCAGCCACGTCGCCGGGATCATCGCCGCGCTCGACAACGACATCGGCGTGATCGGCGTCGCACCCGAAGCCGACCTCTATGCCCTGAAGGTCCTCGACAAGACGGGCTCCGGGTACATCAGCCAGATCATCGCCGGGCTCGAATGGTGCGTCGACAACGGCATCGATGTCGCCAACATGAGCCTCGGCACCGACGCCGACATCCAGTCCTTCCACGACGCCTGCGACGCCGCCGCTGCCGCGGGTGTCATTCTCGTCGCCGCCGCCGGCAACGACGGCGCGGACGTCGACTATCCGGGCGCCTATGATTCGGTCATCGCCGTCGCCGCCACCAACGCCGCCGACGCCGTCCCCTGGTGGAGCAGCCCTGGAAGCGCTGTCGCCATCGCCGCGCCCGGGGTGAGCGTCTACTCCACCTGGAAGGGCGCCGGCTACGACACTATCGGCGGCACGAGCATGGCGGCCCCGCACGTGACCGGCACGCTCGCCCTGGCGCTGGCCGCCGCCGCATCCGCGGACCTGTGCGCCACCGCCGATGACCTTCCACCATCGGGGATCGACACATACACGGGCTGCGGGCTCGTGGACGCGGGCGAGGCTGTCACCGGCATCTCCAACTACGGCGACGACCTGCCGTAGCGCCGCGCGCCAACATAGACACTGCAAATGGGCCGCCCGTTCCGGCGGCCCATTCTCTCACCATTTCGCGGCCTAGCTTCCGCCCTCTTCATCCCTCGGCCGAGACGATCTCGGGCAGTCTCTCCAAGTCCCCCACCACCCAATCCGCTTCCTCCCCTCCCGACAATCCGTCGCGATTCACCCACACACTCCGCATCCCCGCCGCCCGCGCTCCGGCGATATCGGCCTTCAGCGAGTCCCCCACGACCAGGCACGCCTTCGGCTCCACGCCCAGCTCTCTCGCCGCCACCCACATGAACTCCGGGTTCGGCTTCCGCCACGGCACCTCGCCCGAGGTCACGAAGGCATCGAAGAACCCCTCGATCTCCCACCGCCGCATATCCGCTCGGAGCAGCCGCCCCGGCACATCCCACGGCGCGTTCGAGACGATCGCCATGCGAGTGCCGCGCCCGCGTAACGCCTCCAGCACCCCCAACGTCTCCGGGTATCGCCTCGTCGCTTCCCCGATCGGCCGATAGAAGGCGTCGGTAAGCGCCTCGCACTCTCCATCAGTGCACTCAACCCGCCCGTAGGCGGCCATGAGCGCACGGAGCCGCGCTGCGAAATGCCACGACTTCCCCGACATGTTCACCTTCCGCTCCGGCCACATGACGTCCATCGCCCGCTCGACAAAGGTCGGCGTGTCGCCGTCGATGGCTCCGGCCAGCTCCCGGAAGAGTGGATGCATGTCGGCCAGCCGCTGCTCCAGGAACTCCCGCCAGAACGCATGCGTGTTCCCCGGGTACTCCAGCAGCGTCTGCCCCAGATCGAACAGCACCGCCCGAAATGCCATCGTGCTAGGCTCCTGACCGTCCGTCCAGCCACTCCACCAACTCGCCCAGCCCCTCGATCCTCAGGTCCGCCTCGAAGTCGAGATCGTCGTAATACTCCCGGTAGATCTCATCCGACCCGAAGCGGTTGATTCGCACCGTCGCCATGCCCAGCTTCCTCGCCGCCTGCACGTACGGGGGCACATCGTCCACGAACACGCACTCCTCCGGCTTGACTCCCAGCCCCTCGACGGCGGCCAGGTAGATCGCCCGCTCCGGCTTCGTCACCCCCAGCTCGCACGACAGCGCCATCGCATCGAAATACCGATCCAGCTCGATCTCTTTCAGCCAGGCGGCACGGTACGACGAGATGTTGCTGATCAGCCCCATCTTGAACCCCATCTCCTTGACCCTGGCAAGAGACTCCCGCACATCCGCATACAGCCGCGGCGTGCTCCGGGCGGCCATCAGCCCCGCCAGCTCCTCCGCCAACGCCCCGTCATACTCCGCCGCCCCGGCCTCCTCCAGTGCCGCCCGCACCCTCCCCAGGAGCGAGACTTGGCCGAGCCACGATGCCTGCAACGTCCCGTGCCACGCCTTGTGCCACGCTTCCGCCGTCACGCCGACCTTCGCCGCCACCTCCTCCGCCTTCGCATTCAGCCCCGTCTCCTCTTCATAGAGGAGCGTCCAATACAGATCGAATATCACCGCACGAAACGTCACTCCGGCCTCCTCCCCACGAACAACGTAAACCGCGAGTCTCTCACCGACGCATCATCCGTGTGCCGCCGCAGGTGCGCCGTCAGCCGCTCCATCCCGGCCTCATACGCCGCTTCATTTATGAGCCGAAGCACCGAGGCGACCTTCTTCTGTATCTCCTCCAGCATCCGCATGTTCGTCGCATATGTGTGCTGCTTGAGAGTCTCCACCCGCACCGGATCGAAGCCTGCCTGACTGATCCAGTACTCGATCTCGCTCCGAAACGGCGTTCGCCTCCGGTCGATCGTCACCGCCTCCGGGAAGAACCGGTGCATCGGATCGCCGAGGATATCCTCCAAGGTCCCCTGGCGGATCAGGAACATGCCCCCCGGCTTCAGGATCCGGAATACGCCCCGAAACGTGTTAGGATGGTCCTCGACGTGATGCATCATCAGCACCATCAACGCGCAGTCGAAGCTCTCCGGCTCCAGATCCAGGTTCTCGCAGTCCCCCTGCATCCACGCCACCCGTCCGTCGCTGTCTTTCGCCCGCGCCTTCTCCAGCATCGCCGCCGACGAGTCCAGCCCCACCGCCTCACACCCCGTCCGCCTCGCCAGCGGAATCGTCCACCGCCCCGTCCCGCATCCGAGATCGATCAGCCGCTTGCCAGGCCCCAGCTTCCCCTCCTGCGCGATCTTCGCAATCCACCAGGCAATGTGCGGCAGATCGCCCCTCCGTACCTCGTCGTACACCTCCGAGATCTCTCCGTAATCCGCCTTGTCCCCAGCCATCGTCGGTCCTCTCTCACACAGACTAGAGCGCATTTCATAACCCTCACTCGCCTGGCTGTCCGCTAGAGACGCTGGCATGAAATGCGCCTGCCGGAGCCTGGCGGCTTGTGCTGCTGTTTCATAACCCGCCGAGGCGGGTTATGAAACAGCTTCCAGGAAACACATCGACCACAGGCTTCCGTCTCTGCCTGTGGTCTCGCCGCATCCAGTATTCGATTCGTCTCGAAACTACGTGGGCGTACCAACAGGCGCGCGCAACTCGCGCACGAGATGCTCGTGCCTATGCGCAACATACCCGATACCGCGCCTTGCGGTCACCATCACACCGTGACTATACCACACCGCCCGAACGCCGGTCAACCAATCTCCCGCGCCGGCGACAAACCACCCACTCACCGCGTCTAACCACATGAGGGCGGATACGAGTCACCTCCGCCGAACCTCAGCAGAAGGGTTACGGACCATGTCCGACTACGACTCCACTATCACGCAACGCTCCGTCTCGCTCCGGCGCTGCACCGGCGCCCTCTGGCGCCTCTTCCGGCGGTCCCTTCGCTGGTGGCTCATCATCCTCGTCCTCCTCGCCGCCGCCTGGCTGATCGCCGACCGGAGAACGAATGCCCAGCTCCGGGCCGAATACGGCAAGATCGAGGCCGCGGGCGAACCCGTCACCCTCGCCGAGCTCGCCCCCGAGATCCCTCCCGGCGAAAAGAACGCGGCCGACGCCTACCTCGTTGCCTTCGAGTTCATGCCCGACGATCCCGCGTTCAGGGATATCGAACTCCTTCACGCCGATCTCGACCGCGCCCGCCAGGCGCTCAAGACCCAGGAAACCAGCCTTCGTCTCCTCAAGAAGGCGGCCGCGATGGAGCACTCCGCCTTCCCAATCGACTGGAGCCGTCCTGCCTACGAGCTCACCTTTCCCCACTTCGCGCAGATGCGCAACGCCGCCCGCCGCCTCACCCTCGAAGCCAACGTCCTCGCCGCCGGTGGCAACCCCGACGAGGCGCTCGACTCAATCGGCGCCGCCTTCGGCATGGGCGAGCACGCCAAGGCCGATCCTATCCTCATCGCCCAGCTCGTCGCCTACGCCATCGACGGGATGGCCGCCGCCTCCCTCCAAGAGGTCCTATCCACCTCCACCCCCTCGCCTGCAGCCTGTCGCAAGCTCTACAACCAGCTCGGCGAGTGCGAATTCGACGCTCGGATGCACGCCGCCCTCCTCGGCGAGCGCGCCTGCGGCCACGACTTCTTCCGCCAGGTGCGCCAGTCCGGTGGCGCGGCCTTCGGCCCCTCGCTCGGGGATGTCGGCCTCGCTTTTCCGCCGATCTTCCTCGACCTCTACCGCACCCTCGGCCGCCCGCTTCTCAACCTGGATGAGCTGGCCTACCTGCAGCACATGGAGAAGGTGATCGCCGGCTTCGAGCTTCCTTGGTCCGGTCGGATGTCCAAGCACACGGGTTTCGACGACGCGGAGGCGCAGTTCGCCTCGCGGCACCACGTCATCAGCGCCATGGTCTTACCCGTCTTCAGTCGCTCCGGGCTCAGCATGCGGCGCGCCGAGGCCCTTATCGCTGCTGCCCGCGCCGCCCTCGCCGCAAAGGCCTTCCGAGCCCAGCGCGGCCGCTACCCCGACTCCCTCGCCGACCTCGAAGCCGCCGGCTGGAGCATCCCCGAGGACCCATTCACCGGCAACCCGCTCCGGTATCGGCGCGCGGGAAACGCCTTCGTCGTCTGGAGCCTCGGCCCCAACATAAAAGACGACAACGCCGCCGAGTACGACAGACAGAACATGTCCTACGAGGACGGCGCCTACGACATTCCCTTCTTCTGCGACCCAGAGTGGGCCCGGCAGCAAGGCGAGGAGCGCCAGCGGGGAGCCGAGGAGACCGCGAGACAAGCAGCGGAAGCCGAGAAAGAGGAAGCCAGACGAGCCGCCGAACGAACCTCCGCGCGGCGCGGGCGGACCGCTCGCGGCGCCCGCCGCGGTGCGGCCGCATCTGCCCGGTAGGCCGACGACCGAACGGCCTCGTCCTGAGCGCCTCACCCCGTAACTGGTAAGGCATAGCGGGGGGAAGGTGCGGAAGGCGTGTTGGGGCGAGGTCTGTGGGAGAGACAGTAAGCTCGTGGTCGAGCGTTAGTGGGTTAGGGTTTGGAAGGGCACTCCGGCGAGCACGCCCGCGAGGGAAGCCAGCAGAAACATGATGGGCAGGATGGTGTCGGCGCGCTTGAAGCCCCGCATGCGTTTGGCCCTGATCTTACCGCCCCGGCCGATGGCATTCTCGGTGGCGTTGTTGGTGGAGGGCACCTGGTAGCGGCGGGGGACTTGGCGCCCCAGCTTGTCCCGGAAGCGCTCATGGGTCTGCTGGTAGCAGACCAGCCGGTTCCAGTTCTCCAGGATGTCCAAGGTGAGCATGCGCAGGGCGTATTCAGGAGACTGCTTCTGCCTTTTGCGAGGAGGGCGAGCCTTGCGGAATTGCTGATGCAGCCAGCGGATCGCCGCCAGCCCTTTGTCGTCGAGTGTCTTGAGCGCCTCCCGAATCAGCTTCTTCTCTTCCGGGTAGCCCTCGATCTTTTTGAGCCGGCGGGCGACCGCCTTGCGCCAGTGGGCCAGGCAGAGCTGGTGCTCCAGGCCGGCTTTCTCCGCCGCCGGCTTGTAGGACTCCAGCTCATCTGACACCAGCGCCTTGGCTCCAAAGTGCTTCGCCGCCTCTGCAATCCAGCGGCCCAGCTCTTCGCCCTCCCGGCTGGTGAGGATCTCCATGCCCACGATCTCACCAGTCTGAGGATCGGTGAGAAAGCCCAGCGTCACCCCGTTGCCCGAGAGCTTCACCTGGGTCTCATCCGCCCCCAGCACCGGCGCCTTGATCCTTGCCGCCGCCTTCTTCTGGCGCGCCATCGCCGCCGCTCCCATCTCCCGCACATTGAAGATGATCTCTACATGCGAGATAGGCACTCCCAAACCTCTCATCACGGTGGCCGCGTCCCGAAAAGATAGCCCCAGTCCCCACAGCACCACCGACATCACCTTGGTGCGATCCGAGTGTTTACAGCCCGGCTGCAAGCCTGGGGGTGTCACCGTGACGCTGGCCCCACAGCCTTCGCACTGGTACTGAACCACCTCCACCTCGGAGAGCTTCAGGTCCACCACGGGACGGGTGAGCCCGCGATGCCAGCCCAGGCCGGCGCGGCGACAGCGCGGGCAGGCAGCGGGCCGGGCGTCGGTGCTGGCACACAACTCGGGGAAGGCGATAGCCTCTTTCATGGCGGCGACTCCTGGTGCAGTCAGGCTGCAAAATTCCACTCGTCGCCCGATTCTTGAGCTCTTGCCAAACTCCTCCCGCTAGATGTTACCAGTTACGAGCAGCGGGTCACGTTGACACCCTCAAGCGACCGGTGCTATAGTCATCCGTGGGTTCTGGATATGGATGAGTGGGAGGGCCTGTCAGATGCCACTCTACGAATTTCGCTGTGAGAAGTGTGAGCATGTGATCGAGCGCCTTTGCCGTATGGGCAGCAATGGCAAGGGCTTGAAGTGCCCGAAGTGCGGCGGCGGCAAGCTGCGCCGCCTTATGTCTGTGTTCGCCGCCCGGACGAAGGGCGAGGGCGGGAGCACGAGTTCGGTTGGTTCGAGCTGCGCCAGCTGCAGCTCGGGAAACTGCGCCACCTGCCACTAGCCGGCGGGGCAAACCGGGCGAAGTGAGAACGCGGCCCCGCCGGGAGTTCCGCGGCGGGGCGACAACACCGTCTCCGAGTGGAGCGCTTCACGCGTGAAGTTCTACGTCACCACACCAATCTACTACGTCAACGACGTCCCGACGGTCGGCCACGCCTATACGACCATCGCCTGCGACGTGCTCGCGCGGTACCACCGGCTTCGCGGCGACGATGTCCTCTTCACCACGGGCACGGACGAGAACGCCCAGAAGAATGTCCAGGCGGCCGAGGCGCAGGGGCTTGAGCCGAAGCCCTTCGTCGATAAGATGGCTGACCGTTTCCGGCAGGAATGGCACGAGCTCGACATCACCTACGACGACTTCATCCGCAGCACGGAGGATCGCCACCGGCACGCGGTGCAGACCTTCTTCGAGCAGCTCTATCAGGCCGGGGACCTCTATCTCGGCAAGTACGAGGGCTGGTATTGCGTGTCCGACGAGACCTACTTCCGAGAGGAAGAGATCGTCGAGGGCCGGTGCCCCAACCCGGAGTGCGGCAAGCCCGTGGAGTGGATGAGCGAGTCCGCCCACTTCTTCCGCTTCTCGAAGTACGAGCAACGCTTGCTCGACCGCATTGAGAAAGAACCTGGCTGGCTCTTGCCGGAGTTTCGCAAGAACGAGGTCGTCGCCTTCATTAAGCGTGGGCTCAAGGACGTCTGCGTGAGCCGACAGTCGCCGTGGGGCATACCGCTCCCCGCCTCAATTCCCGAATCCGAAGGCCACGTCATCTACGTCTGGGCCGACGCCCTCATCAACTACCTCACCTGCGCCGGCTACCCCGACGATACCGAGCGCATTGAGCGCTACTGGCCCGCCGACGTCCACGTCATGGCGAAGGACATCTTCGTCAGATTCCACGCGACCTTGTGGCCGGCGATGCTCATGTCCGTCGGGCTGCCCCTACCCAAACGCGTCGTCGCCCACGGCTGGTGGACCCAAGGCGGCGAGAAGATATCGAAATCGCGCGGCGGAGCCGTCCCGCGGCCCGGACCGGTGCTCGACCTGATCGTGTCGGAGACGGGCTGCAAGCGGGAGCGGGCGGTGGACGCGCTCCGCTACCACATGCTGCGGGAGGTTCCGTTCGGGCAGGATGGTGAGTTCTCGGGGGAGGCGCTGCTCGGGCGGTACGCCAGCGACCTGGCGAACGACCTCGGGAATCTGCTCCATCGGGTGTTGCCGATGATTGAGCGATATCGGCAGGGGCGGCTGCCGGAGCCGTGTCCGCCCGACCCGGAGCTTCACCCGGCCGCCCAGGCCGCCGCCGCGGAATGGGATCGAGCCATCGAGAGGCTCGACTTTCGAGGAGGCCTGGAGGCGATCTGGGCCTTCCTGGCCGTCGCCAATCGCTATGTGGATCAGAAGGCGCCATGGGCTCTGGCGAAGGCGGGAGAGCGGGAGGCGCTGGATCGGGTGCTCTACTCGGCGGCCGAGGCGATCCGCATTGCGGCTTGTTTGATCTCCCCGGTCATGCCGAGCACGGCGGACGAGATCGAGCGGCAGCTTGGGCTCAGAGGCTGGGAGCGGCGCTGGTCGCAGGCCTCGGAGTGGGGGCTACTGCCGGGGGGGCAGGAGATCGGGCGAGCGGAGCCGCTTTTCCCTCAGATGGAAACCAGCAAGGGCGCACGCGCGGCCGGCCCAAAGGCGGCGGCGAAGGGCGACGCGGTCCCAAAGGAGAAGCCGATGATTTCCTTCAAGGATTTTCAGAAGCTGGAGCTGCGAGTGGGCGAGATCGTCGGCGCGGAGCCGGTGCCAGACGCGGACAAGCTCCTGAAGCTGAGCGTAGACATCGGGGAGGAGCAGCGGACGATGGTGGCGGGGATCGCGCTCTCCTATAAGCCGGAGGAGCTCGTCGGCAAGAGGGTCGTCGTGGTGGCGAATCTGGAGCCAGCGACGATCCGCGGCGTCCGGTCTGAGGGGATGATTCTCGCTGGCTGGATCAAGGGCGACGACGCGAGCATCTCCATCGTCGCGCCGGAGCGCCCGCTGCCGAAAGGGTCGACCGTGAGCTAAGGCTGGGGCTGCGTCTCGGGCTCCCGCTCGCGGCTCGAGGCGTCGTCGGCGGGCGACGCGGCCGGTCTGATCTCGACCGTGACTCGCACCTCCGAGTCGCCCATCAGGTTCACTCCCTCGGGGACGACCAGACGCAGGTTTCGGGCGAAGGTGCCGCGCGCCCCACTGAGGGACAAGTCCTCGGTATCGATATGCACGACGTCGTCCACGTGGGCTGCGGGCAGCACCACCGTCACCATCGCCGGGTCTACCTGGACCGAAACGAGTTCGAGATTCGTCGGGAGGGAGCCCCGTGTCCGCACCACGACGGGGAGGGTCCGGGAGGCGACCACGGGCTGCATTTCGGCCATGACCGTGACTTGAGGTGGGGCAACGGAGACCTGTCGCACCTCCTCTCCTGAGCTGTCCATGGCGCGCGCAGGCAGCGAGATGGGCACGCCGGGCACGATCCGGGCGAGGTCGGCTGTCACCAGCACGCGGGCGGCCCGGTCGACCTGGCTCTGGGCACCCGAGAGGCGAACTGTCTTGGGCGAGTAGGTGGTGTCGACCAACTCGTAGCCGGCAGGGGGATCGCCGGTCCTCTGCAGCTCTATCGGTCGGCTGGCCGAGACGATTTCCTCCAGCACCACGGAGATGTCGGCGGGATGCACGCTGACGACGGTGACGTTGTCGGCAACCCGGACCTGAACGCCCAGGCGGTAGCTGCCCGGGCCGAGGCGCCGGCAGGACACGAAGGTCTCGACCGTGTCCTTGATGTCCGCCATGTCTCGTCTCAGCCCCCGCAGTCGCACCTCAACATCGGAGAGCTCGCGCTGCAGCGCTAGGCCCGACTGGACGTCCTTGGCGATGACGGGGACGTGGATGGATGCCTCGACAATAGGGTTCTCCTCGTTGAGCATGACCCAGAACCAGAGGAATATGGCGAGCAGAAGTGCGGCCGCTTTGAGCGGGAGGTTCCTATGCAGCATCCTGCCGTCTCCGCAGCCTGAGTCGAGGTGTCCGATGCGCAGGCGTCAGAATTCCGAGGAGCCTTTGCTTGAGAACATCGGGGGTCAGATTGCTGTACAGCCGACCGTCCACGGCGAGGGAGATGGCACCGGTTTCTTCGGACACGACGATCACCGCGGCGTCGGTGGTTTCGCTCAAGCCAAGGGCGGCGCGGTGGCGTGTGCCCAGGAGCCCGCGGACGTCACGCCGCTCTGTGAGCGGCAGCAGACAGCCGGCGGCGACGACACGCTCTCCCCGGATCACCGCCGCCAAGTCGTGCAAGGGAGTGCCGGGGTAGAAGATGGTCCGAAGCAGATCGGCGGAGGCAACCGCATCGATTCGACGGCCGGTTTGGATCACGTCGTTCAGACCGACTTCGCGCTCGATCACGAGCAGAGCGCCGATGCGCTCTCGGGAGAGCTGGCGGGCGCTGAGGACGGACTCATCGACCAGACGCGTGATCTGCTCCCGCTGCATGGCGGTGAGCCCGGCCCCGAAGATGTGACCTCGGCCGATCTGCTCGAGGGCGAGCCGGAGCTCGGGCTGGAAGAGGATGATCAAGGCGATGACGCCCGGCAGGAGGGCCTGCTTGAGCATCCAGTTGAAGGTGAAGAGCTGCAGTGTCTGCGTGAGGACGATGAGCGCCCCGAGGATGAGGAGGCCCTTGATCAGCTGAACGGCTCGCGTCCCTCGGAGGAGTCGGAGCACGAAGTAGACGCTGACGGCGACGAGGGCGATGTCCAGCACCGAGAGGAAGCCGAAGTTCTCCCTCACGACCTGCCAGACCATTCTGAGCCAGGCCGTCATCTCCGGCTCCCGATGAGGGAGGCGGCGCTAGGCGCCACCGGTCTCTTCATCCCTCTTGGCGAGTGCTTCCTTGAGTCTGCGGTAGGTATCAGCCAAGGCCTCCGGGACAACGCGAGTGTCGGCGGTGACCGCCATGAAGTTGGTGTCGCCGCTCCAGCGAGGTACGACGTGGACGTGCAGGTGGTCGGCGTAGCCCGCTCCGGCCACCTGTCCGACATTTATTCCGATGTTGAAGCCTTCGGGCGAGAAGCTCTCCCGCAGGATCTCGATGGCGATACGGATGGCGTAGAGGAGCTCGCTCGACTCCTGGGGATCCAGCTCCAGGGGATCGCCCACGTGCCGGTAGGGAGCGATCATGAGATGGCCGGTGTTGTAGGGAAAGGTGTTGAGCAGGATGCACACGAGATCCCCCCGGTGAACGATCTGGTGTGCTTCGTCGTCGCCGGCCGCGGGCTTGGTGCAGAATATGCAGCCTTTCGGTTGCTCGGCGCTGACGTACCCCATTCGCCACGGCGCCCAGAGATGGTCCACGGATTTCCTCCCCTGTCGTCGGCCCTCATCCGCCATGATACCGGAGGAGCAAACCGGCGTCAAATCCCTTCCCGTGTCAGGTGGTTCGAATAGACGCCATGCGACCGGTTCGCGCCGCCTTCGCCACCGCGTCGAGCATCTGCATCACGACCACGGCCTGGGAGCCCGGAGAGATCGGCTGCTCTCGCCGCCTGACGCACTCGACGAAATGCTGGATCTCCACCGCGTAGGAACTCTGCTGGTCCAGCCGTGGGGCCATGTCCGTTTTGACCTTGCCCTCGGTTCCGTAGATGACCGGCTCCGGGAGGATCTGCGCGCCCCCCTTCGTGCCGAAGAACCGAGACCAGTACACATCGGCGGTATGGGCGGCCCACGAGATGTCCAGGCCGATCGCGCGCCCGTCCTGGAACCGAATCATCCCGCCTATCATGTCCTCCACGCTGAACTTGGAGGGGCTGTAGCCGACCCCCCAATCGCCCATGCCCTGCCCGCTGCGGCCGAGATGGTCGAAGCGTACGCCGTAGGCGGAGACGGGGTTCGGGCGCCCCATCAGCCACCAGAGCAAGTCGACGACGTGCACGCCGAGGTCGATCAAGGGCCCGCCCGCCGATTGCTTCGCGTCCTGGAACCAGCCCCTCGGGATCCCCTGCCGCCGCAGCCAGAGCGCTTTGCCGTAGTAGATCTCGCCGAATCGCCCGCGGTCGGCGAGCTTCTTCAGGAACCGTGCGGCGGGCGTGTAGCGGGCTGACTGGGCGGTCATGAGGATCCTGCCCGCCTTGTCGGCCGCGTGCACCATGCGGCGGGCCTGCGGCGCGTTCATGGCCAGCGGCTTCTCGCACAGCACGTCCTTGCCGGCCTTGACGGCGGCGAGCGTCGCCGGCATATGCACGTTGTTGGGAGTGCACACCGAGATCGCATCGGCTGCGTCGGCTGCGAGGAGGTCCCGATAGTCGGTGAATACGTTCGCTATCCCGAACCGCTTCGCAAGGGAGCGCGCTCTGCCCCCATGGACATCGCATATCGCCGTCACCTCGAGGCCCCTGCATTGCTGACATGCCTCCAGGTGCTGCCGCGCGATTGCTCCGGCCCCTACTATCCCCAGGCGGACGCTCTTTCTCATTCGGGCTTCCCTCCGGTGCTGCGTTCGATGCACATCCCGCTGACGTCGGCTGGATTACTTCTACTCGTTCGCTGCGGGTCCTCTCTCGCTCGGCTTTCTCATCGCGGCCGTGGTTTCGTAGGCGTTGTGTGGGAGTCTCTGCATCCGGATCTCCTCGTAGTGCTCGGCGAGCTTCTCCCGCGCTTCGCGCTGGTGCCTCCTGCGGTGGGGTGTCACGTATTTCACCGTCATGATCGCAGGGGCACCCTCCTTCAGCAGTCCCGCCAGCCGGCACATGATCGCGGCCGACTCCGCGGGTTGGATATTCATGTCGCATGTCATCAGGTCGAAAGGTCCAGTGACATCTCCATGAGCCGCCAACGTCTCCGCCCGGCACCGGAGGTGTCGCACATTCGGAAGGGCGGCTACCCTGGGGTCGAGGTCGGCGGGATCGACGGCTACGACCTCCGCCGCGGCCTGGGCGAGCACTTCGACCCAGCCGCCGGGGGCGGAGCCCAGATCGAGCACTCGCGAGCCCGGCGCAAGCTCGATCTCGAAGGCCTCCAGGGCCTCTCTGATCTTCCACTGGGCGCGGTTGAGCGGCCGCTGTCCGGGCGCGTATTTCCGGTGCTTCCGAAGGGTCTTGTGAAGCACGTCCGCGGGGCGATTGACTCCGACGTAGGCGAGGTCTTGATAGACTTCCACGAGCACGAGCCAACGGACCTCGGCCTCATATTCGCCTCTGCCGCGGGTAAGGGGTTCGAGCTGGTGCGCGACGGCGCGCTCCAGGTCTCGGCTCTGCCAGGGGTGTTGCCCGCGGCGGTGACACCGCACGAGGAAAGTGTCGCCCTCTCCGATGCGTCCGATTTCGGCGGCCGCGGCGGCGACATCGGGGAAGCAGCTTGCGTTCCGGGCCAGGGCGAGGAGCCGCTGCACGGGCACGATACGGGAGAGATGGCGCGTGTCGGCGGCGCGCAGGGCCGACACCGCGTCTTCCTCTCCCTGGTGGGCGAGCACGAAGATGTTGCCCTTGAGCAGGAGCGAACGCGCCGTGGCGCCGGAGAGGAGGCGACAGATCTCGCGCCGCGCCTCCGCCTCCAGGCCGGCGGCCGTCGTGACGATCAGAGCCGTCGCTGCGCCGAGATGAAAGGCCGCCCCCTCGCTCACACGCGACCCTCGATCATCACGATTGCGCCAATACCTACGCCCAAGCACTCGGCCGCGCTGCCGAGGTTGAGAGCGATCTCCAAACGCCGACTGCTCCCAAACAGTGCCAGGAGATCACCCGGATTGGCGCCGGCATAGGCGACGCGGATCTCCTCGATCACGCTGTCTCCCACCCTGATGATGACGTTATCGGCGCCGATTTCCCGCTTCCAGGTGAGCAGATCCTCCTCGGAGAGGTCCGTGACGAGGTTGCCAAATCGGTCCACGTGTACGACGTGAGCGACAAGTCCCGTTTCGCTGACGACGGGCCGCGAAATGGGGAAGCGCTCCAGGGGCCCTGTGATCTGGGGACCTACGGCCTCGGTTGGAAGGCCGAGGGCGAGCCGGGCGGCAACCGGGGCCAGCACGTCGCGCCCGTGGAAGGTCTGGCTGACCTCCGGGAGGAAGTACTCCCGTCGCGCCACGGCGAAGGCACGATGATCCCTGGCGCTCGCCAGGACGTATGTGAGAACGCCATTGTCTGGCGCCACAAACTGCTGGCCGTGACCCTCGACAGCCAGCACCCGCCGTTCACTGCCGACACCGGGATCGACGACGATGACGTGCACGGTCCCCTCAGGGCAATACCCCCAGGCGGTATCGAGCAGGAATGCGGCCTGCTGAACATCCTGCGGGGGGACGTCGTGGCAGAGATCGACGATTCGGGCCTCGGGGCAGATGCCGAGGATGACGGCCTTCATGACGCCCACATACGTGTCGGCAGCGCCAAGGTCGCTCAGCAGTGTGATGAGTGGAGCACTGCGGTTGCTCGACATGGTGCCACTCCCGCCCAGTGGTTCACCACCAAGGTTCGACCGAGGCGAAGCTATTCCTGTGTCGGAGACGAACGACTCAGCCGCCGATTATTGTGGCGAAACATGCATAATGAGGCGCTAAGATAACTTGACAATGGGATACTCAGTAGGATATCGCACAGATGCACAGCAACGCCGGCAGGCGTGACAGAGGAGGTGGTTTGGATGTCGGCTCTCAGGCGATGGGAGCCGTTTCGCAGTCTGATGAACATGCAGGGGGACCGGGACCGCGTTTTCGAGGAGTTCTTCGGACGGCCCCTGTCTCGGCGGGAAGGGGTACGCGCGCCCACGGTCGATATGTCGGAGACCGTGGATGAGGTCGTGGTGAGGGCCGAGATGTCGGAGGCGAAGGAGGGGAAGGAGGAGACGGACCATCGACGGGAGCGGATCTGGCGTGGGTACGAGCGAGCGATCTCTCTTCCGGCGGAGGTGGTGACCAACCAGGTGAAGGCGGTCATGAAGGACGGGGGGCTGGAAATGCGTCTGCCGAAGACGGCACGGAGCAAGGCTGCCACTCCTCGCAAAGTGGCCGTGGAGTAGGCCGCCCGAGGTTGCGAATTACGAAACCGGGCGAGGCGTCTGCCTCGCCCGGTTTCCATTTCCGGGATGTCCTAGCCGCTCTGGTTCCCAGTCAACTGCTGGAGGAACTGAACGTACCGCTGGGCGTTCATGAGGGAACGGATCTCGGCCGGATCGGATAGCTCTATCTTGGCGAGCCAGCCCTCGTCGTAAGGGGACTGGTTGATCTGCTCGGGCGCGTCGTCGAGCGCGGTGTTGACCTCGATGACGCGGCCGGTGACCGGGGAGCTGACGTCGGCTACCGCCTTGACGGACTCGACGCTACCCAGGGGCTCGCCGCGCCTGGCTTCTTCGTCGGGACGAGGCAGGTCGACGTAGACGATGTCGCCGAGCTGCTCCTGCGCGTAGTTGGTGATCCCGACTGTTGCGACACCTTCGTCGACTCGCGCCCACTGATGGCTTTCGCTGTAATACAAGTCCCCAGGATACACGTTCACCCTCCTGCCTAGTTTGTCAGAACCGCAGGGGAAACCCTCCTGCGTCGGCCTTCCGCCCCGACGGCCTCCTGGCCGCACGCACCGGAGTCCGCAAGCACGCACCAGAGTCCGTAAGCACGCACCAGAGTCCGTAGGCACGCACCAGAGTCCATAAGACTGTTACGGCACCGCTTGGCGGCCCACCTTCTCCCGCTGTCGAGGGCCCCGCTCGGCTGCTACCGGACTGTTCCGGCGGAGAGGTGGGACACGAGGACTGCCATGTCCGCAGGCAGGGGGGCGGTGAAGGTCAGCTCCTGGCCGCCGACGGGATGCTGGAACCGCAGGAGCTGTGCGTGGAGCGCCTGCCCACGAAGTGCACGCACCAGAGCCAGTGTCTCCCCGTCGAGCATCGCTCTCTCCTGCCGAGCCCTTCGCAGGCCGTAGGTCGGGTCTCCGACGACCGGGTGGCCCTGGTGAGCCAGGTGCACGCGAATCTGGTGGGTGCGCCCGGTGCCGAGCCTGGCCTCCACGAGCGTCATCGGGCCGTATCGCTCCAGCACGATGATGTCCGTGTGCGCCGGTCGGATCTTTCTTCCTTCGCTCGGCCCGGGGACGGCGGCCATGCGCGTGGGAGTGCGCAGATGTCGGCCGATGGGGACGTCGATGACAAGACGATCCTCCGGGATAGAGCCCCAGACGAGCGCGATGTAGCGGCGCTCCATTTCTCGCCGGCGCACTTGGCCGGACAGATCGGTGTAGGCCTGGTCGGTCTTTGCCACCACGAGGAGGCCGGAGGTATCGCGATCGAGGCGGTGCACGATTCCGGGGCGATGCTCTCCGCCGCCGACGGCGAGGCTGTCGGTGTGGGCCAAGAGGGCATTGACGAGGGTGCCCGAGTGGCACCCCGCGCCGGGATGCACGACCATTCCGCGGGGCTTGTTCACGACGATGACGTGCTCGTCTTCGAACAGGAGGTTGAGAGCGATGCTTTCGGGCCGCGGTGTTGCCGTCTGCCGCGGGGGAAGGCGGACCTCGACGACGTCGCCCGCGGCCAGGCGCCGGCCCGGGGCGGCGGCGCGGCCGTCTACCCGCAGCCGGCCCGACTTCGCCAGCTTCTCGGCCTGCGAGCGCGTGAGGCCGAGGTCGCGCCCGGCGACGAAGGCGTCTAAGCGCTTGCCCTCATGGGCGCGGTCCACCTGGAACGAGGCCCGCTGCTCGGTCATGGCGGGGCCGGCCTCCCTCGAGGTGCTGGCCCGGCCGGGCCGCGTCGAGCCAGCAGGATGAACCCGAGGAGGGCGGCGGCGAAGATGACCGCGCTTGCCGCCTGGGCCTCGGTGATTCCATCGAGGAGCACGCGCGCGGTGTAGTGCTTCCGCAGCACTTCGACCGCGGCGCGGACGGGGGCGTACAGCATCAGGTAGAGGAGGAAGAGCTGTCCCGGCACCTTCAAGCGGTTCCGCGCCGCCAGGAGGACCGCTAGGACGAGGAAGCTGCCGAGCGCCGAGTAGATCTGGGTGGGGTGACTCGGGTCCGTGGTGATCAGCGAATCGGGCCACAGGGGGAACCGCATGCCCCAGGGCAGAGACGTGGGTGCGCCATAGCAGCATCCGTTGAGCAAGCACCCGAAGCGCGCAATCCCGTAGCCGAGCGCCAGTCCGGGCGCCGCCATGTCGGCGACGGTCCAGAACTGCAGCCCCTGGCGCCGCGCGAACAGGAGACCCGCAAGGACGCCTCCGAGCAACCCGCCGTGGAAGGAAAGGCCGCCTTCTCGCCAGATGTACAGCATCTCCGACGGGCGCTGAGCGAAGGCACTCCAGTTGAGGAGCACGTAGAGGCCCCGCGCCGCGACAACTCCGGCCATCAGCGCCCAGATGCCCAAGTCCAGGGGAATCTCCGGGGACAGCCCGAGCCGCCGCGCCTCCCGGCGGGAGAGGAGTATTGCGGCCACGAAGCCGACCATGAGCAGTGTGCCGTAGCCGTGAATTTCAAGCGGCCCGATTCGGAAGAGCGTCCGGTACATCCGCGCACCCCGGCAGTTCTAACGGCGGCGGGCGACCTCGATGGCGAGCAGGCCCACGCCGACGGTGATGGCTACATCGGCGAGGTTGAACACCGGCCATACGCGAAGGTCGATGAAGTCGAGGACGCCGCCGCTCCGTATCCGGTCCAAGAGGTTGCCCAGCGCTCCCCCGACGACCAGGCCGAGCGGGATGCTCCGGCCGGGCGCTCTCGCCAACGCGCCGCAGAAGACGTAGGCCAATATTACCACACAAACGAGGGCGCTGGCAGCGATCGGGGGCGACCTGGAGGTGACCAGCCCGAAGGCGGAGCCGACGTTGCGGGTGAGGGTGAGTTGGAGCCATTGGCCCAGGAGGGGAACGGAGGTGTCGTAGTGGAGATGAGCGAGGGCGAGGATCTTTGCGATCTGGTCGAGGGCAAAGGCAGCGGCGGCAACGGCTCCGAAAAGGAAACGCGGGCGTCCCCTTTCGGCGGACGCCCTCACGGTTAGCTCTCCAACCTGGCCTGGCACATGAGACACAAGGTGGCGAACGGAAGCGCCCTCAGGCGAGCCTTCTTGATGGGCCTGCCACAGGCATCACAGCGACCGTAGGTACCGCGATCGAGCTTCTCCAGAGCATTGATCACCTTATGGAGCATATGCTCCACGCTCTCCCCGATGGCCAGGTCCTTCTCGCGCTCGAAGGTCTCGGAGGCGAGATCGGCCGGGTGATCTTCGTAGGCCGAGAGTTCGGTCGCCCGATCGAACTCGTCGACGCGGGCGGCGCGGCTCTCGATTTCTCGAAGCTCTTCCTCGAGGCGGGTCCGCTCCGCAAGCAGTTGCTCGCGGAACTTCTCGATCTCGTTCCCCCTCGCTTTGGCCTTGACCCGGGAGGTCTTCGCCGCAGCCTTAGGCTTGCTGCGAGCGGGTGGGGTTCTCTTCCTCTTCTTCTTGACCGCAGCTTTCACGGCCATGGCTGATGCAATCCTTTCCGATCAGTTTGGATTCTCCGCGTAGGATTATCGACGCTCAGTATTGTTACCTTGAAGGGCGCCCTGCGAAACACAGGCCCCTACTATGCAGTCACATATTCCACACAACGGGCGCAAAGCCCAGGATGCTCGACATTTGCGCCGACGGAAGCTTGTCGGCGCCAACACCGCTCGCACTTCTCCTCTTCGAGACGCCTGCCGGCGATCCGCATGGCCTCCCCCACGCCGGCCTCGTGGGCATCGTCGGGCGCCGCCTCCAGGGGGCCGCCATAGCTTACGCGGGAGAGGCCGTTGGCGGCCGCCAGATCGTCCGCTCCAAGCGCGTCCGTCAGCATCTGCCAGCGGTCCTCCGTACAATAGAGGGTCAGCTCGGCCTCCATCGGCTGGCGGATGATCCCCTTCTGCCGAAGCTGCTCGATGGCCCGGTCGGCCTGCTCGAAGTAGGGAACGATAGACTGCTCCCATCGATCGCCCAGATGCGTATCGCGCCACTCCGCCAGGTCGGGCCAGTCGGCCAGCTGAACGGTCGTCTCCTTGCCCTCCCAGGCGGGGAGGTGCTGCCAGACCTCCTCCGCGGTGTGGCTGAGGATGGGGGCAAGCACCTTCGCCAGGGCCGTGGCAAGTACCCAGAGGGCGGTCTGGGCCGAGCGGCGATCCGGGCTTTTTGGCGGGTAAGTATAGAGCCTGTCCTTGAGCAAGTCAAGGTAGATTTGGCTCAATTCTACGGCGCAGAATTCGTGCACGCGGTAGTACACCTGGTGGAACTCAAATTCATCATAGGCACGTGTGAGCCGCTCGAGGAGCTTTTGGGCTTCCTGGAGAATCCACCGGTCGACCTCCCGCATTTCGCGCTTCGGCACCCGGTCGCGGCCGGGATCGAAATCGTAGAGGTTGGCCAGCATGAACCGCAGGGTGTTTCTCAGCCGCCGATATCCGTCGACCACCTGATCGAAGATTCCGCGCCCGGTCGGCATATCTTCCTTGAAGTCGACGTAGGAGACCCAGAGCCGGAGGATTTCAGCTCCGAGATCGCGGACCACGTCTTGCGGGTCGATGGCATTGCCCAGCCGCTTGGACATCTTGCGGCCTTCCGCGTCGAGCACGAATCCGGTGGTGAGCACGGTCTCGTAGGGACGGCTTCCCTGGCCGATGACCGAGTTCCAGAGCGAGAGCTGGAACCACCCTCGATACTGGTCGTGCCCCTCGAGGTAAAGGTCTGCCGGCCAGCGCAGCTCGGGCCGCGTCTTGAGCACGGCCGCGTGACTCGATCCCGACTCGAACCAGACGTCGAAGATGTCCTGCTCCCGGCGGAACCGCGGGCCGCCGCACTGCCGGCAGGTTGCCCCGGCCGGGGCCAGCTCCTGAATCGGCGTCGTGTACCAGGCCGCCGAGCCGCTCCTGCGGACGAGGTCGATAGCTCGACCGATAACCTCGAGGTCGAGCAACTCGTGGCCGCAGTCCTCGCAGTAGAGGGTCGGTATCGGTATCCCCCAGGCCCGCTGTCGCGAGATGCACCAGTCGGGGCGATCTTCCATCATCCCGCGGATGCGGGGCAGGCCCCAATGGGGCACCCACTTCACCCCGTCAACTTCGGCCAGAGCCTGCTCGGTGAACTCGGTCAGGTCGACGAACCACTGCTTGGTGGCGCGAAAGATAACGGGGGAGTCGCAGCGCCAGCAGTGCGGATAGGAGTGACTGTAGTCCGAAGATTGCAGGAGCGTGCCGCAGCGGTCGAGCTCCTCGACGATCTTCGGATCGGCGTCGGTATGGGACAGCCCCGCGAACTTGCCTCCCTCCGAGGTGAAGACACCTCGTTCGTCCAGCGGCTGGAGGGTTGGCAGGCCGTATTTCTGTCCGGTCTCGAAGTCCTCGCGCCCGTGGCCGGGGGCCGTGTGGACGCAGCCGGTTCCTTGCTCGAGGGTGACGTAATCCGCGAGGACCACCGGGACTTGCCGATCCTCGAAGGGATGCTTGAGCTTCCCGCCCTCCAGCGTCTCCCCCTTGGCGGCGCCGACGATCTCGTACTCCTCGATGCCGATTCCCTCCATCGTCGCCTTCAGCCGCCCCCGGGCGATGATGAGGTGTTCGCCCGCGGTCCTGACGAGCACATACTCCAGATAGGGATGCACCGCCACGGCCGCGTCCGCCGGCAAGGTCCACGGCGTCGTCGTCCACACGGCACAGGAGACCGCCCCGACGGCCGGCATGGAGTCGAACGAGCCGGACGGGAGGGAGACCACGGGGAAGCGGATATGCACCGATGGAGAGGTGTGCTCGGCGTATTCGAGCTCGGCGTCGGCGAGGGCCGTCTCACACTCCGGGCACCAGTGCACCGGCTTCAGTCCCCGGTAGACGCACTTTTTCTCCACGAATCTTTGGAAGATCTCCAGCACGCAGGCCTCGTACTCCGGGTCCATCGTGAGATAGGGATGGTCCCAGTCACCCCTGACGCCGAGGCGGCGGAACTGCTCGCGCTGGACGTCGATGAAGTGGCGGGCCGTCTCCGCCGAGCGCTCCCGCAGCTCCATCGGGTCGATATGATGGCGGTCGATGTCGAAGGTGCGGATGGCGGCGATCTCCGTCGGCAGCCCGTGGTTGTCCCACCCCGGCACATAGGGGCAGTCAAACCCGCGCATGGTATTGTATTTGACGACTATGTCCTTCAGCACTTTGTTGAGTGCCTGGCCCAGATGGATGTCGCCGTTGGAGAAGGGCGGACCATCGTGCAAGATGTACTGTGGGCTCCCGCTTCTGTGCTCCTGAACGGTTCGATAGAGGTCGATCTCCTCCCAGAACCGCTGGATGCGAGGCTCCATCTCGCGGAGGTTGGCCCGCATGGGGAAATCGGTTCTCGGCAGGTTCAGGGTTTTCTGGTAGTCGCTCGTCTTCGCCATTACACCGCTTCCTCTACGTAACTTCTCACTGCTTCCCGCCAGTCCCGCATCGCCGGCAAGCCCTGGATTTCGAGCCACCTCGAGCGCAGCGCCGAGTAGGCCGGACGATGGGTGGGGCTGGGCCATTCGGCGGCTGGAATGGGGTGGACCCGTGCTTGGCTACCGGCCGCGCGCAGCGCCTCCCCGGCCAGCTCCGCCCAGGAGCAGACCCCTGAGTTTACCAGATGACAGGTGCCGGGGAAAAGCCGGCCGGTGACGACGAGATCGGCAATCGCCCGCGCCAGGTCCCGCGCGTACGTGGGCGAGCCGAACTGGTCCGCCACCACGTCGATCTCCTCGCGCTCCGCGGCCGCCTTCAGAATCGCGCTCACGAAGTGCCTCCCGCGGCGGCCGAACAGCCAGGCCGTGCGCAGGATGTAGTGCTGGGGCACGAGCCGCCTCACGGCCTCCTCCCCCGCCAGCTTGGAGGCCCCGTAGACGTTGATCGGGTTGGGCGGGTCGAACTCCGTGTATGGCTCGCCCTTCGCCCCGTCGAAGACGAAGTCGGTGCTCATGTAGACGAGTGAGGCGCCCACACCGGTTGCCGCCGCGGCCACGTTCCAGGTCCCGCGGGCGTTCTGCTGGAAGGCGCGTTCCGGGTTGCGCTCGCAGCCATCGACATCGGTCCAGGCGGCGCAGTGGATCACCATCTGCGGGCGGGCCGCGGCGAGTGCCCTTCGCGCCTCCTTTGCTTCGGTGATGTCGAAATCGTCGAGGTCCGCGCGGATGACCTCGTGCGCCGGGTCGAGCACCTCGCAGAGGTCGCCGCCCAGCATACCCTTTGCGCCTGTGACCATCACTCTCATACGCGATACCTTCCCAGCAGCCAGTTGAGCCGAATGCGGAACAGATCCTTGAGGGCGTCGAGCGAGTCTCTCACCCGACTGAAGCGCGTATCCGGAGAGTCGATCCACGTCACCGGCACCTCGGCGATCTTCCAGCCGGCGCGCTGCGCGATGAACAGAATTTCGACGTCGAAAGCGGCGCCCGTCAGCCGTTGGGCGGGGAAGACCCGCCGAGCGATCTCCCTCGGGAAGAGCTTGAACCCGCACTGGGTGTCCGCAATCCCGCGGACTACCATCATCCTGACGAGCACGTTGCCCGCGCGCCCCACAAACTCGCGATACCAGGGCTGCCGCTTCACCAGGTTCGACTCCGGCAGACCCCGGGAGGCGATGGCGACATCGGCGCCGGCCCGAAGCTCCGCCAGCAGCTTCTCCACTTCCTCGATCGGAGTCGACAGGTCTGCATCCGAGAAGAGTACATATTCGCCGCGGGCGGCCAGCATCCCGGTCTTCACGGCCGCGCCCTTTCCGCGTCGGGGCTCTGCTATCACCTCGACGCCGGCCTCCCTCGCCACCTCCGCCGTGCGGTCTTTGCTGGCATTGTCCACGACGAGCACCTCAAAGGCGTAGCCTTGGGCAGAGAGGTACTGCTCTATGCGCGCCAGGGTCGGTCCCAGGCGGTGCTCCTCATTATAGGCCGGAATCACGACCGAGAGGAATGGAGTTGTGCTGTTGCCGCTCACGAAGCCTTCCCCTCCGCCGCTTGGTCGAGCCGCGCCCGCGTTTCGGCGGCGCTGAGGCCCGCCACCGCAATCTGCTTGCCCCGCCCCTTCTCCCCGCGAATGATCCGCACCGCCGACTTCGCCACCCCCAGCGCCTTCGCCAGCACCACCTCG
>Ga0307379_10002639_pt1 | contig 26404 bp, 21 predicted proteins | sample UN2MG_FD_202237 | JGI IMG/M metagenome (GOLD analysis project Ga0307379, IMG submission 202237) | Soil microbial communities from Risofladan, Vaasa, Finland - UN-2 | ecosystem: Environmental > Terrestrial > Soil > Coastal area > Acid sulfate soil | place: Finland: Risofladan, Vaasa | collected...
CATCCGGCCTCCGCCGTGGCCGTAGTGGCCGGTGTTGACGGGCGAGTCGGGGTCGCCGAGTTCCATGCACGCGCGGCCATATTGGGGCGCGCTCGACATGATGCTGATGCGTCCGCCGGCCAGGTATTCCTGGAGGACGGCGAGCATCTGTTCGCGCTCGGCGGGCGGGAGGTCCTGGTCGGCCAGTCCGGCGGCGCGGCCGGTGGGAATGAAGTTGAAGGCGTAGAAGGTGTCGACGCCCTCGGCGATGCACCACTCGAGCATCGGCCGGAGGTCCGCGAGGTTCCATCGCGTGACGGTCATCGCGACGCCGCACTTGATGCCCTCGGTGCGGACGACGTTTCGGATGCCGACGACGGAACGGTCCCAGAACCCCGGGCTGCCGCGCCAGGCGTCGTGCGTGGCCGGGTCGGTCGAGTCGAGGCTGATTTCGGCATAGCGGATTCCCGCATCCACCATCGCGGCGACCTTTTCGGGCGCGAGGAGCGTGCCGTTTGTCGCGACCGTCAGGTGGATGCCGCGGTCGGCGGCGTAGCGTGCGACGGGGAGGAAGGTGGGGCTCATGAGGGGTTCGCCGCCGGAGAAGGCGATCATGGCGACGTCGTGTCGGGCGAGGAGGTCGACGAGGCGTTTCTGCTCGTCGAACGAAAGTTCGCCGTCGGCGCGTCGGCCGGCGTCCTGGTAACAATGTTTGCAGGCCATGTTGCAGGCCTGGGTAAAGTTCCAGACGACCATGAGGGGCGCGACGAAGCGTTGGGGCTGGGTGAGGCCCAATCGTCCGACGCTGCGGACGGTGGCCACCAGGCCGTGGCGCGTCGCGGGGTTGCCGAAGACGCGCCGGCGAAAGGTTTCGCGCGACGAGCCGGTCTTTCGGCGGACGTACTCGGTGAGGAGCCAGGGGAGGGCGAACTCGGGCCGGCGCCAAAGGGGCCAGCCGTCGGCGTAGGCCTCGAAGAAGCGTCCGAGCCAGGAGCGGCCGCGCGCGTCCTGGCACGTCATCCAGCGGAGGAGCCTCTGGACGGCCGGGTGGTCGAGGAGGCGTTCGATTTTTTCGGGATTTGGCATGTTGTGTGGTGCGTGCTGATGGTTCGGCGGCGCGGCGGTCCCCGGGATTCGCTTCGCTCATCCCGGGGCTTTAAACGGCGCGTCGCGGTTGGAGTATCGTACGCGGAAGAGTGCGGGTGAGCAAGCCTCCGCTCCCTGGAGTGTTCGCTTGACGGGCGCCGCGCGGCAAGGTAGGATAAGCACTACAAGTCCGGCTGGCGCGCTGTCGGCTGTTTCGGCTCGTGGGATGGGGATTGGCAAGGGAAGGGGTTCCATTCACCGCCTGAGGCAGGTGGGGGCAGGGGGTCATGAATCCACTGACGTCGGCTGTGTCGTACGTCCAGTTGCAGGCGTTGCGAGGTGCGGTGCGGTTGGCGCCGCAGTGGTTCGAGAAGCGATTGTTCGCGTTTGCCGAGGAAGCCGCCGAATCCATCACCTTTCCGCAGGGCCGAATCTTCGCCCGCCAGATGCTCCGGTTCGGCCGCCAGGTTTTGTCCAGGGGATCCCCGCAGTGCCGCACGAAGTTGCTCGATAACCTGATGGTGAACGCCATTACGGGGAAGCGTCAGCGCATCCAGTACCATCACCGGACGGGCCTGCAGCCGCCGTACTTGCTGGTCATCAGCCCGACGATGCGGTGCAACCTGCGGTGCGTGGGGTGCTACGCGTCGGAGTACGCGAAGAACGACGAGATGCCGCTGGGGCTGCTGGATCGGATCCTGCGGGAAGCGAAGGAGATGGGGATCTACTTCATCACCATCAGCGGCGGCGAGCCGTTCTTCCGCAAGGACCTCCTCGATCTCTTGGCCAAGCATGACGATATCTACTTTCAGATCTATACCAACGGGACGCTGATCGACGAACGACTCGCGGACCGGCTGGCGGAGTTGGGCCACGTCCTACCGTGCATCAGCGTCGAGGGGTTCGAGGCGGAGACGGACGCCCGCCGGGGCGAAGGGACGTTCGAGCGGATCCTGAGGGCGATGCGGAACCTGCGGAAGCGCGGGGTGTTCTTCGGTTTCAGCGCGACGGCGACGCGGGCGAACAACGACCTCCTTGTCTCCGACGAATTCGTGGATTTCTGGCGCGGCCAGGGTTGCAGTTTCGGGTGGTACTTCAATTACATTCCCATCGGCCGGGAACCGAACCTCGGCCTCATGCCGACGCCCGAGCAGCGCCTCCACCGGCGGCGGCGCCTCATGGACCTGCGGGAGCGGCTGCCGATGCTGCTGATGGACTTCTGGAACGACGGGGCGCTCGTGGGCGGGTGCATGGCGGGCGGGCGGTACTACGTCCACATCAACGTTCACGGCGACGTGGAGCCGTGCGTCTTCGCCCAGTTTGCGGTGGACAACATCCGCTCGAAGTCGCTCCACGAGGTGCTCGACAGCCCGTTCTTCCGTCGGATGCGCGCCCGCCAGCCGTATTCGGACGACTATCTGAAGCCCTGCATGATCATCGACCACCCGCACGTGCTGCGCGAACTCATCCGCGAATCCGGCGCGCGGCCGACGTACGAAGGGGGCGACGCGCTGCTGACGTCGGCGGCCGACGGCCTGGACGAGTACGCCCGCCGATGGGGCGAACTCGCCGACGCCGAGTGGGTCGCCGAGGGCTCCGCCGACCTTGAGAAGGCTGACCGGTTTCGCATGGCCCAGTAGGCGGTCAGGCCGGCAAGACGGAAGGGGCGGGCGCTCGCGCGCCCGTTTTTGTGCGCAAAGCGAAGCGGGGCAGGCACGAGGCCCGCCCCGCCCGTTGAAAACGCGGCTGGGCAACCCCTCACCCACTCCGCGTTTCGTTGAATGTCGTTTGCGCACTCCCGTTGCAGGTCCGGCGCACGCGGCCGTCAGGCGCTCCGAGAGCGTCTCCGGCCACGGTGTTTTTCGGGTTGCGGCCCGTTCGTCCGATGCACCCTAAGGGGGGGGTGCTCTCGTGCCGCAGGTGCGCGTGGAGCCGCCGAAAGGGCTTTTGCCCCTCCGGACGGCCTGATTTCCGCCTTTTCCTTCGTTAGAGGAATCGGCAGGATGGCGGGGAGACTTTAGACGGTTCCGGCGGGAAGCGTTTTCACTGGGTGCCACGGTTTGCTTGTCAAACCGTGCGCTCGACACCCGCCCCACCGATTGACAAGCAATCGGTGGCACCCCTGGATGTTGCCACTTTTTTGTGCTGCACCCTTTTCACTTGAGCGACAGGGCGTTCAAGAGGTCCTTGTTCGAGGGATGTGCCGCCAGGGCCGCGAGCAGGCTCTCAAGGGCCTCGTCGGGCTTGTCGGCGGCGAGGCGTCGGCGGATCATATGGCGTTTTTTGAGTTCCTCGGCGGAGACGAACCGCTCTTCCTTCCGCGTGCCCGAGGCGAGGATGTCGATCGCCGGATACAGCCGGCGCTCCGCCATGTCGCGCGACAGGACGCACTCCATGTTGCCCGTGCCCTTGAACTCCTGGAAGATGAGATCGTCCATTCGGCTGCCGGTCTCAATGAGGCAGGTGGCGACGACGGTGAGGCTTCCGCCGCCTTCGATGTTGCGTGCGGCGCCGAACATGCGTTTCGGTTCGGCCAGGGCGCGGATGTCCACGCCGCCGGACATCGTCCGGCCGCTGGACGGGATGGCCTTGTTGAACGCCCGGCCGAGGCGCGTGAGGCTGTCCATGAAGAGGACGACGTCGCGGCCGAACTCGACCTCGGCCTTCGCCTGGGCGAACGCCATCCGCGCCAGCCGAACGTGCTGCTCCACGTCCTGGTCGTTGGAGGAGGCGAGGACCTCGGCCCCGGTCGTCCGGCGAAAGTGGGTCACTTCCTCCGGCCGCTCGTCCACCAGCACCATCATCAGCCGAACCTCGGGGTAGTTCTTGTGGACCGCCTGGGCCATGTGCTCCAGGAGGATCGTTTTCCCCGCGCGCGGCGGAGAAACGATGAGACCGCGCTGCCCTTTGCCGATCGGTGCCAAAAGGTCCAGCGCCCGCGTCGTCAGAGGCTCGGGGCCCGTCTCGAGCCAGAGTGCCTCTTCCGGGTCGATGACGGTCAGATCCTCGAACGGCTTGAGGGCGGCATAGGCTTCGGGCGGCTGGTCGCAGATGCGGGTGATTTCGGCGAGTTGAAGGCCGCGGCCCTTGGCGTCCGGCCGCGTCGGCCCCTCGAGCACCAGGCCCATCTTCAGGCGGTGCCGCTTCACCAGGCCGGGCGGAACGAAAACGTCATTCGGCGTCGGCCGAAAGTCGCGGTCCGCAAGCCTCAGGAAACCGTAGCCGCGATCGTGCAACTCCAGCACGCCGCGCGCCATGTCCGCCTTGACGTCTTCCATTGTGTTCCCCAACGAACGCCCGTAACGGGGTCCGCATCGGGAAAGGAGGAGAAGAGTCTCTGAAATCAGAACGCCCCCAGCATACCCCTTTCGGGCCGCCTGTCCATAAAAAACTTTGGTTTTCCGTTTCTCGACCGGCCGCCAAAGGCCCCGGCCTGGAAATGGGGCGCGAAGGGCTTGCAATAAGCCCTCCCAAGTCGCTAGAATGCATCGCCTTCGTGGGGGCGTAGCTCAGTTGGTAGAGCAACGGCCTTTTAATCTCTTCTCCATCTCGGTGCAAGTTCTTGCGTTTGCGGTAATTATAGTCGCCGCCATCACTTGCTGTTGAAGATTGAATACCGCTGGAACCGCAGAAAGGCGCACAAACCGCTCCTCCGGTTGTCGCGACAACCGGCCGATGTCAGGGGTCTCTTGCTTCACTGAGCAAACCTGTGTCTTGTCGCAGCGCGGGGCATGATGGGTATTACTGGAGACCCGTTGCTCGTCCCCCCGCCAGGGGTGCCACGCTGTCGTCTACGCGCCAGGTCTTGACGGCGGCGTCGACGTCAGAAAAGGCAACCCATCGGACCTTGGCGTCTCCAAGAGGAGTCGAACCTCGGCGACTCGAGAGTTATCCACGCCGCCATGCAAGAGGTGATGTCACAGCCAGAACGGGCCGAGAGGCCCGCCGGGCCAAGGCGCGGGCGCAGAGCAACGATCAGGAAAGGACGCGACCTAGAGTTTAAGAAGGCCGGCCGCTAACCGGATCGCTCGATTTCCCATTACGCATCCCACCTGCGGTCGGCGGGAATCTGGGCGACGAGAATGCGCCCACACTTCTTGGACAACTCAACTCACCGCCAGGCTGTTATAATGTAAGACGAAACGATGCAGGTAGGCACTGACCAACCGCGGGGTAGAGTCGCTTATGAACGGTTCATCGCAAGAGCAGCAAGGATCTACGCAGCAGCCCGCCGCAACGGCCTCGTTGATCAAAGGGCTTGTGGTCTATCGCGCCCGCGACGGAGAAGAAGGTGAACTGTGGGCTACAGACTTCGGCAACCTCCGGGTCCCGGAGGGTTGGGAGTTCCTGCCCAGGGGTGACCCCTTCATCACGCGCCACGCCAAGAAGGGCCCTCACTGGGTTCTCATGGGCAACTACAACAAGAAGGGCGGCTACCGGCCTGTGATAGGCGTCTTTGCCCCAACCGCCGCCATTGAGGCCGCACGGGCCGCCGCTGAAGCCACCAAGGACCGGCGGCTGCAGGCTCATCCGAAAGCAGCCAAAAGACGCGAGAAGGTTGAAGCATAATACCAGCAGGTCTTCCCGCGAGGCGTGCCTGCATTTCCTGAATTTTTCCCCGGCCCACCTTGACTTGGCCCAACAGATCGCCGCCAACACCACGGCTTGGGCTTGTCAGAAACTCAGCGGTCGGGTGGGCCGGACCAGCCGCCTGAGCCTGGAGGAAAAGGCCGCTCTGGCCGTCCGTGCCTACATCCGTCACCGCTACACCGACTACGAGTCAAACCTGCCCATCCCGGACGACTACTTCGCGGACGAGGCGTACTGGGAGGTGAGAGCATTCGCTCATGAGGAGGTGGATCAGTTCCTGGAGGTTCACCGCGCGGGGGCTTAAACCGCTGCCTGTACTGACTCGTTTCATTTCAGTTCATCACTGGGCGTCTGCCCTTCGGCGAGGTTGACACGGACGGTACTGGATTGCAGGGTTTCACCACCAGCAATGCAATCAGGGGGATAAAACATAACCTAATAATATCCGATTCTCATGGCAGTAGCCAATTCCGCTCAGGCCACAGATGGTGACCTGCGGCGGTTGCCCCAACGACCGCTACGTCCGCCATGCTGGTCTGGCAAGTATGGCCAGCCTACTCCTGTCCCGGCTCCCGCTCGTTCAACGAAACGAATTCCCGCGCCTTGAATACCACCAGTTCCAGGTCCGCCAGTTCCCGGCGCTTGAATCGGTTCGTGGATTGCCAGACGCCCTGCGCGTCCTTGAACCGTTTCTCCACGCGCACGCTGAAAACCTCCAGCGGCTCGTCCCCCTGGCCGGGAACTTCGTCCCGCCAGATGCTGGCTCGAACACCGCCAGCCCGGAACTCCTTCACGGGTTTGTCGCCTTGTGCCATCCGATCACCTCCTCTCCAACTTTAAATCGAGCATTCTTCTGCCCGAAAGCATTAAAGGGGCCGGCTGGTTTCCTCGGCCAGCCCCGTGCAATTCGCTTCAGACCTCCGGCGTCTGCACGAAGCGCTGGGCCTTTCGCATCGCATTGGCCTGGATCAATTCCATGAGCGATGCACCCGGCCCCGCATACATCGGCAGGGGGATCGCCTGGGCCATCTGCAGGGCCAGCGGCAGCGGATACGTTCGTTGCGTTAAGGCCTTCGCGGTCCCATCGCGGTCCACGATCACAAGATACGCTTCCTCGTCACAGAGATCCGTGACCCGCTCCCGCACATAACCGCGCGGTACCACGAGGCCCTTGGCAACGTCACGCCGGATGATGTATACTACGGCCGACGGGAACGCATCTTGCCCCGTCGGCAGGAACTCAAAGAAAAGACGCTGGCGCGTCGCCGGCGTCGGAACCACGGAATGCCCGGACGGAAGGAGCCCGACCGGACCGAAAAACCCTCACTTGCGCCGACGGCTTAATTGTGCCACTTACGCTGAAGACATACAGCCTAGACAATGGGGAGGGGGTCAATACACTGAGAGTGTCCCTCCAAGCCGGAACGAAAAAGCATGGTCAACATCCCGGTAATGCGTAAGGGAAACAGCCGCGTGGCAGGCCACCGTTTATCGCGCCAGCACTTCTTAAGTCTCCTGGCCGTGCTTGGTGCTTGTGCTTTTGCGCGGATCTGGCTTATTGTCCACACCGATGTCATTGCACGGGACGGCGTGACTTACGTGAGAATGGCCCAGGATTGGTTGGATTCTCCGCGCAGAGTCGTTGACGCCTATGACTACCATGTGGGATACCCCGCCGTGCTCGCCGGGATGCATCGTCTCGTGTTTTGGCTCGGCGGCCCCGCGGGCATCGTCGGCTGGGATCTTGCAGGGCAACTGGTTTCCCTGGTTGCTTCCCTCGCTGCCATGGTGGCGGTGTGGTTGTTTGCAGCCATGGCTTTCAACCGGCGACTCGCGTGGATCACAACGCTGTTATTCGGCGTCGGCCGGAACTGGGCGGTTCTGGGGGCGGACGTCCTCAGTGATGCGCCTGCGGTGTGTCTTGCGATGTGGGCGATGGTCTTTGCTCTGTGGACGCTGGCTCTGATTCAGCGCAGGAGCAAGTGGGCTGTCGCCCTGGCCAGCGTGGTCGGATTTTGTGCTGGCGTCGGCTACCTGTTTCGGCCGGAAGCGCTGTTAGTCGCTGTTCTCGCGATAGGTCTCTGGCTGGCGTATCAGGCTTGGTCGCGCGTCAGTTGGCCGCTCACCCTTGCCTCGGCGGCGGCGGCGCTCCTGTGGACGGCAGCATGTGCTGCGTCCTATGCGATTGCCATTGGCGGCCTGTCCAAGAAAAAGTCCCTGAGCGAGATCATCCCGGTGGTTCGGGACGCTGCGCCCACAGGTGTCATCGCCGTGGTTGAGGCGGGGATGCCCGACCTTGCGCTGCGAGAGGTCATCGCCGAAGGCTTTGAAGCCATGCATCCAATTGTGGCCACACTGGCGTGCGTTTGGCTGGTTACGTGGGTTGGCGCGCGTGTCCTTCGGCTGAACCTACCCAAGCGCGTTTGTATATTTCCTCGCGGGCCAGCCGCATTTCTGATGGTGGCCGCCACGCTCACCGTGGTCATCATGCTCATCGGGCTTCACCTCCACGTGCATTACGTTTCGTGCCGACATCTGATGTTTCTGGCAGCCCTGTTATCTCCGCTGGGTGGCGCCGGGGTAGCGATCGGGGGAAGATGGCTTAGCCTTTTCGCCGAAAAGTTGGGCCGGCGGCGCATCCGCGATGGATTATTCAGTAGTTTAATCGCGCTGGGGCTGGCAGCAGGACTGCTTGGGCACACCCTTCGGCCGCTGCATAAAGACAAGGCCTGCTACCGGGAGACCGGACTTTTTCTGGGACGCACCGCCGGTCCTGAGGATTTCATCGTAGCTGACCGGATTCAGATCCTTCATTACGCGCAGCGGCCTGGTGCCTTTGTGCCGCGAGCGATGGCTGGCCGGCCGGAGTTAGTGGAATACATTCGCCGGACAGCGGCCACATATGTAGCCTTGACAGGAGAAGCGCATGGCCAAGAAAATGGACCCCTAGCGGAAGCGCTGCGGCGGCCGCCGTTTATCCTGATGCGGCAATTTGGGCAGGCAGGCGCTGAACGGGATCGAACGGTTTATCTTTACAAGTTCGACCCCGAGGGCGGTGGATCGCGGGTACGGAGTGATAGCGACCGCCCGTGATGAGTCTCTCGACGGGTGGCGGTGTTCTTCTCGTCGCTTTCGGAGCGACTAACATGCGAGTGGCGCTAGTGCACGACTGGCTGACCGGCATGCGCGGTGGTGAGAAGGTGTTGAGCTTAATATGTCAGCGTTTTCCAAACGCGGATCTTTTTACATTGATTTACATTCCGGGTTCTTGCGATGGGTGCATCGAGGAGCGGTCCATTAGGACCAGCTTCCTTAACGCTTTTCCGCGCGTCGGGCGGTATTATCGCTACTTACTTCCGCTGATGCCGTTTGCGATGGAACAGTTGAGCGCTGGCCGATACGATCTGATTATCTCTTCCAGCCACTGCGTCGCCAAGGGCATCGGGCGCTCACCGGGGTCCTTCCACCTGTGCTATTGCCACACGCCGATGCGGTATGTATGGGACCCGTTCCCGGCCTACGTAGACAGAATGAGCGTGGCGAGCTTCGCGCTACGCGCCGCCAGACGATATCTGCGTGCTTGGGATCGCCGCACGGCCTCGCGCGTGGACGCCTTCGTGGCCAACAGTCAAACGGTTGCCCACCGTATCTGGCGGGTCTACCGCCGACGCGCCCGAGTAGTTTATCCCCCTGTGGATACTGCGTTTTATACGTCTGCCGGCCGAACGCCCCAGGACTTCTATTTGATGGTCACCGCCCTTGTACCGTACAAGCGAGTAGACCAAGCTATCGAAGCCTTTAACAATCTGGGCCGACCGTTACGGATCATCGGTTCTGGGCCGCTGCGGAAGAAGCTGGAGCCCTTGGCCAAATCGAACGTGACGTTCTTGGGATGGCAAACTGACGAGGTGCTCCGGGAGCACTACCGTTCGTGCCGCGCGCTTGTTTTCCCAGGGGAAGAGGATTTTGGTGTCACACCCGTTGAGGCTATGGCCTGCGGGGCGCCAGTCATTGCGTACGGAGCCGGCGGGGTGACCGAAACGGTCCTCGACATGGACGGAGTAAACCCCGCAGGGCCAACGGGCTTATGGTACCGTCCCCAGACAGCCGAAGCGCTGGCGGAAGCCGTCTGCCGGTTCGAACAACTGGAAAAGCGGTTCCAGCCCGATCGATCCAGCGCATGGGCCAATCGCTTCGGCCAGGAACGCTTTCTGAAAGAATTCAACCTGGTACTCGAAGAAACACTCGAGGGGCGGGGGCTCCGCTACGATGCTTAAGCGTCATGGGCAGCTTTTCGAAGCGCTGCTGAAACTCGCTGACGTGGGTGTGGGTGCGGTGGCGTGGGGACTCGCTTATTACGCACGCTTCCTTGGGGGCGAATACCGCCTGACGCCTCACCCAATGCCAACCTTCGGAGAGTTTCTTCCCCCAATGGTCTTTTCGCTGGTCCTCACACCACTGATGTTCATAGGCCTTGGCCTTTACCGGCCGAAGCGAGCAACATCTCTGGCTCGAGACATAATGGACGTTTCGCGGGCGGTGGTGCTCGTATGGCTCTCTACTTATGTGTTCGCTAACATGACCCGCCAAGTGATGATCTCGCGATTGGTTATGCTTTGTCTCTTAGTCTTCTGGGTCTTCCTAGCCGCGGGGAACCGCCTGGTGGCACGGAAAGTCCTCCGTTGGTTTCGACAGCGCGGCTGGAACGTGCGTTACGCGGCAATCCTGGGCACCGGACGGCTTGCCCAGAAACTATTTCTGACACTGAGAAAGAATCCGTGGACCGGGATCAACATCCGCTACTTTATCGGGGATGCCAACGCGCGGCGACAGTTGCTGGGCCTAAACATCATCGGGCCAGCAGATGCTGTAGCCGAGATCCTGGCCAACAAGCCGGTCGATATGGTTTTTGTTGCCCTCCCGCGCCGGGATTACGACTGGACGGAACGGATCCTCAATCGCTTGACGACCTGCGCTGTGGACGTCCACATTGTGCCGGACCTATTGTTCGCGCGCCTGTTGAGCCATGAAGTGACGCAACTGGACAACCTGGCGATCATTTCCCTGACACGCAGCCCTCAGCACGGGTGGAACAGCCTGCTCAAACGGGCTTTCGACCTACTGGTTTCCGCGGTGGCATTGATCGTGTTGGCCCTCCCAATGCTGGTCATTTGCCTAGCAATCAAGCTTGGCGGCAAAGGGCCTATTTTCTACAAGCAAAGACGGGCCAGCTTAGACGGCAAGGAATTTGAGCTGGTCAAGTTCCGCAGCATGAGGGAGGACGTCGAGGTGGAAACCGGACCGGTATGGGGAGCGACAAACGATCCCCGCGCTACGCGGGTAGGACGGTTTCTCCGAAGAACAGGCCTGGACGAACTTCCGCAATTGTTTAACGTACTGAAAGGAGACATGTCGCTAGTTGGTCCTCGTCCGGAACGACCGGAACACGTCGAAAGGTTTCGCCGTCAATTCCCCAAGTACATGTTACGCTCTCATGTGAAGGCTGGCCTGACCGGGTGGGCGCAAATTCACGGTTTCCGCGGGCGAACGTCTTTGCGGAAACGCATTCAGTACGATTTGTACTACATCACCAACTGGACATTTGGCCTGGATTTGCTCATCCTGTTACTGACGCCGTTTCGGCTCATCTCGAAAGGCCAGTAATTTGCCCCAGGTGTGGGGCAATGTGTATGCGGTCAGCGCAAACGCCACTTTCGGGGCCTCGGCGCAAGTGGGGCGCTTGGATCACGATACGGCGGCACCGGGGTCTGGATCGACGGACGCCAGCCAGCGTATATGGGCTGGCCGAGCCGGGACCGATCCACCAGGTTCTTGTGCAACGGCTGAGAAGTGATAGAATTGAAACGGGCGGCGGGCGTTACGTCACCGCGTGTGCTGCTGTTGCTCCGGTCGCCCTCAGGGCTGCCTCCGCAACAGCAGCGAGAACATTACCCATGGCGTCGGTTCCACCTTATTCGAGGCCGGAAACTGTCCAGCGCATGGGGACAAGCTAAAGGCCGTTTGGCATGGTCGATGAAGAGCGTCTCCAAGTTTGCCGTGTATGCGGCGGGCGCCAGTTCCGGACGCAGCAGATCCTCTGGCCATCGCTGGTGGAGGCTTGGCAACTGGCGCCTCACGAAGCCGAGTACATCAACCGGCAGCAGGGCAAGTATTGCACGCAGTGTGGCGCCAACCTCCGGTCGATGGTCCTGGCGCAGGCGATCCTGAACCACGTTGGCTACGAAGGGTGCCTGACGGAGTTTGTCGCTTCCAGGACGGCGAAGCGGCTGACCGTGTTGGAGGTCAACCGGGCGGGGAACCTGACGGCGGTGCTTGCGGCCATGCCGGGGCATGTCCTGCGCGAGTATCCCGAATGCGACATGATGCGGCTTGACGTGCCTGGCGGCAGCGTGGATCTGGTGGTCCATTCGGACACACTGGAACACGTGGAGGACCCGGTCCGGGGACTGAGTGAATGCCGACGGGTGTTGTCGCCCGGTGGCGCTTGCTGCTTTACCGTACCGATCGTCGTAGACCGGCTGAGCCGTTCCCGAGCCGGCTTGCCGGACTGTCACCATGGTGCGGCCGAGAAAACCCGGAGCGACCTGACTGTCCGAACCGAGTTTGGTTACGACGTGTGGAAGTACGTGATCGCGGCGGGTTTCTCGAGGTGCGCGTTGGAGGTACTGGAGTACCCGGCGGGGATTGCCCTGACGGCGCGGTAGGCCGTGCCAGACCAGAACCAGTGTGGAGAAAGACTATGTCCGAAATCGTGCTCCCCAGCGGAGAGCCGCAGCTGCCACGGACGGGGGAGCGTTTCGTCCCCGGCGCCGGCACCGGCGCCTCGACGGAGGTGGAACTGCTGCACCTTCACCGGTACCTTGCCGCCGCCGACTTGTGTCCTGGTCGCGACGTGCTGGATGTGGCATGCGGCGAGGGCTACGGTAGTTATATCCTCAGCCAGGTCGCACGGCGTGTCGTGGGTCTTGACATTGATCGTGCGACGGTCGAGTATGCGCGCGCCCGCTATCCGGTCGCCAATCTATCCTTCGAGGAAGGGTTGTGCGTACGCCTGCCTTTTCCGGACCGTTCGTTCGACTGCGTCGTCAGTTATGAAACGCTCGAACACGTTGGTGAGCAAGAGCAATTCTTGGCCGAAGTCAAACGGGTCTTACGCCCGAAGGGGCTCTTTATCGTCTCCACGCCGGAGAAGAGCGCCTACAACGCGGGGCGCACGGAGGCAAATCCGTTTCATGTGCAGGAACTGACCGCTGAGGAGTTTCAGTCCTTCCTTTCTTCGCGGTTCAAGCATGTCGTCTTCGCCGGCCAGACGTGCCTGGTCGGTTCGGCTCTGGTCTTCGAGCCGGGCCCCGGCCTCCGCGAAGAGAAGCGGGATCTCGTGTTCTTCGGCAGGGATTCTCGTTCCAGGGTAAGCGCTTCGGGCTCGCCGGCGTCGCCGCCGTACCTTATCGCGGTGGCGTCGGACGACGCTTTCCCGTGCCCGGCGACCAGCCTGTTTGAGTCGTGGTCTCAAAGGAATCTCCCCAGTGCACTGGAGGGCGGGATCGCGGAGCGCGACAGCTCAATCCGGGAACTGCACACTCAGCACAAGGAAAAGGAATTGCATCTCCACACCGTGTCGGGCGAATTGTCTCAGGTGCAGACCCGACTAGCGCGCCTTGGACAGCAGATGGGTGAACAACGGAGTCAACTGTTCCACTGGTTCATCCAGCGAACCCTGCGGGTGGCATCGGAATACCGGGCACGGCGTTCGTTCTTCCATAGCCTCAAAGATCGCCTGCTGGGACCTCGTGGGAAAAGGAACGTCATTCGCACGTGCCAGGTTCTGGCCGAAAGCGGGCTGTTTGACCCCGTCTATTACGTGCTGCAGAACCCGGACGTGCTGCAGCAGGGTCTTGATCCGCTGGAGCACTTCGTCCGAACCGGCGCCGTCGAGGGCCGCAAGCCGAATCCCCTATTTGACACCGAGTACTACTTGGCCAACAACCCCGACGTTGCTCGGGCCAGGTGGAATCCTCTGGAGCACTACATCGCCCGGGGGGCCGACGAAGGCCGCAAGCCAAACCCCTATTTCGATACAGTATACTATCTGGCCAACAACCCGGATGTGCAAGCCAAGGGGATCAATCCTCTTTTTCACTTTATGGTCAGTGGTGCCCGGGAAGGACGCGACCCCAATCCCTTTTTCAGCATCCGGGCTTATCTGGCGCAGCACCCCGAGGTGGCTGCCGAAGGTGTCGATCCCTTTCAGCACTTTATCGAGAACCAGGCTCCACGGCAAGGGCCGCACGCCGTGTCCGCCGTAAGCGAGTCGGCACAGCCGCGGGTCAGTGCGGCCATGCAGCGCCTGCTGCTGCGCCTGAAGCCGCTCGGGCGTCACCTGCCGATCCGCTGGAAGGCCTGGCTCCGGCGGCGCTTCCCGATCCTACGGGCACACGCAGTGGCCGCATATAGCCAACAGCAGCCCGCCGAGTCACCCGTTCTCCTGGGAATCCCTCGACATCCCGGCGAGTCACCGGTGCTTCTGGAAATCCGTCGTGTGCTGGAGGCGTTGAGCCCGGACCGTGTCCTTCACGAGCACCGGGCGGGCTTGGACTTTCCCCGCTGCGAGGATCCGAAGGTCTCGATCGTCATTCCCGTGCACAACCACTCGGACTATACGCTTCGGTGTCTGGTTGCGTTGCGGCGACACGTGGGCGATGTTCCGTACGAAGTCATCTTGGTGGATGATGGCTCCGAGGACGACACGCCGCAGATGCTCGGCACGGTCAGAGGCATCCAATATCATCGAAACCCGCACAACGTGGGGTTCGTCCGGTCATGCAATGTGGGTGCCACCCGGGCGCAGGGGGACTACCTCGTCATTCTGAACAACGATACCGTGGTCCTCCCTGGGTGGCTGGAGGCGCTGCTGGAGACGTTCAGGACCTTTGAGAAGGTCGGCTTGGTGGGCTCGATGCTCTTGTATCCGGACGGCCATCTCCAGGAATCGGGCGGGATCGTCTGGGCCGACGGCTCGGCGTGGAATTACGGACGCGGCCAAGCACCGGAGCGCCCGGAATTCAACTACACCCGGGATGCGGACTACTGCTCCGGGGCTAGCGTGATGGTGCCTCGGGCACTGTGGAACGATCTCGGCGGATTCGATGAGGCGTTTTCCCCGGGCTACTACGAGGACACGGACTTGGCGTTCCGCATCCGTGAAGCGGGTTACCGTGTCCTGTACCAGCCGTTTTCCAGGGTGATCCATTTCGAGGGTGTCAGCGCGGGGACCAACCCCAGCGGCGGAATGAAGCGCAGCCAGACCGTTAACCGGGAGAAGTTCCTTGATCGCTGGCGCAAGGTTGTCGCCGATCACGTCTTGCCGGACCGGGCGCGCACGTACTACGCGGACCGCCGAGCGCGGCGGCACGTCCTCGTCTGCGACGCGAGTACGCCGACGCCGGACCAGGATTCCGGCTCCTGCGACACGGTGGCGTTGATGCAAGCGCTCCAGAACCTCGGCTGCCACGTGACATTCGTCGCGGCGTCCAACCTGCTTCACATGGGCCGGTACACCGAGAACCTCCAGCGTATGGGAATCGAGTGCCTCTACGCGCCGTTCTTGTTATCCCTTGAGGACTATCTGAGACAGGAAGGCTGGCGTTTTGACTTGGTGATCCTCTGCCGATGGTTGGTAGCGAATCAATGCTTGGACGCCGTGAAGGCTCATGCCGGGCGGGCCCGCGTGGTCTTCGACACGGTGGACCTGCATTACCTGCGTCTGGAGCGGGAAGCCGCCCTCCGTGGATCGAAGAAAGGTCTGGCGGAGGCGGCCTCCGTCCGCGAACTGGAAGTGGCGATTATGCACCGGGTCGACCGCACGCTCCTACGCAGCCGGTACGAGCGTGACCTGATTGCCGGGCTTGACCCACAGATTTCCACCCTAGTGATGCCGATCTGCCGGGAGATTCCGGGCCGCCTGGCCGGGTTCGACGAACGGCGCGACGTGGTCTTTCTAGGGGGTTTTGCGCACCCGCCGAACGTTGACGCGGTGGTGTTCTTCGTCAAGGAGGTCTGGCCCAGGGTGCGGGCGCGCCTGGCCGACTGTCGGTTCGTGGTTGTCGGGAGCGGGGTAGGACCTGAGGTCGCTGCCTTGGCGGACGAGGAGGGCCGTGTGGTCGTCCGCGGCTTCGTCCCCGATCTGGCGGAGGTATTCCGGGAGTGCCGGCTGACGGTTGCCCCGTTGCGGTACGGCGCCGGCGTGAAAGGCAAGGTGGTCACCAGCCTGACGTACGGCGTTCCATGCGTCGCTACCTCGGTCGCAGTGGAGGGCACGCTCTTAGTGGACGGCGAGCACGTGCTCGTGGCCGACGAGCCCGAGACGATGGCGGAGGCCCTCGTGAGGCTTGACACGGACCGAAACCTGTGGTATCGTCTTTCCGATGGTGGATTGGCGTTTGCCAGGGAAAATTTCCCTCCAGCCGTGCTGAAGCCTTGGGTCCGCGCGCTGTTTGTGAGTTTGGAGCTTCTCCCTGAATCCGGCTAAGCCCCGTGTGGCGAGGGTGATTGTGCCGAGTTGTCCCTCGACAATCCGCTTCGTGTGCAACGTCTGCGGGCAATCCGGCGGCGCGCCGCTGGAGCGGATCGACCGCGAGGTCGCATCATGCGCCGGCTGCGCCTCCACGGTCCGCTTTCGCAGCGTTGTGCACGTCCTTTCGACGGCCCTGTGGGGGAAGTCAATTCCGCTGCCCGATTTCCCGGCGGCCCCTTCGATTAGCGGCATCGGGCTGAGCGACTGGAACGGGTATGCGGCTCGCCTGGCAGGGAAACTGGACTACACGAACACCTTTTATCATCAGCGTCCTTTCCTGGACGTTACCGCCCCGCCGGTGCAGTGGAAGGAACGGTTTGACTTTCTGATCGCCTCCGACATTTTCGAACACGTACCCCCGCCGGTATCGAAGACGTTCGAAGGGGCTGCCTTTCTGCTTAAGCCCGGGGGCCACCTTATTCTGACCGTCCCCTACGGCCTTCAGAAACGAACGGTCGAACATTTCCCGGAGATTCACGAGTACCGCGTGATGGAGTTCGACGGCGAACGCGTCCTGGTGAACACGAAAGCCGACGGGACCTCTGAGGTGCATTCCGGTTTGACGTTCCACGGGGGACCCGGTGCTCTGGATGCCCTGGTCGAGATGCGCGTGTTTTGTGAGAAGGACCTGTTGGAGCACCTTCGGCGCGCGGGCTTCGACCGCGTGGAGGTCCAGAGGACGGATGTCCCCGAATACGGAATCATCCACAAGCAGCCGTGGAGCCTTCCGATTCTTGCCCAGAAGGCGCCCGTCCGCAGGGAGGTCGCCGCCGGGCCGGCCGCCACCAGACCAACCGGCCGCAAGAGGCATGTCCTGCTTGCCTGTCTGCCGAAGTCCGGCTCGACTTATCTGGCGTCGATTCTCTCATTCCTTCCAGGCATGCGGAAGGTGGCCCTGACACCCGCGCATGAGCAGCGCGAGCAGGAACTGGATGGGGCGCAGTTGTGGGCGTACGATCGGATGGACTACGTGGCGCAGCACCACGTGCGCTGCTCAGCGTACACACGCCAGTTGATCGAGCAGTACGGCCTGCGGCCGGTGGTGCTGGTGCGCAACCTGTTTGACGTTGCGGTCAGCCTTAAGGATCATCTGGGTGGTGAATCGCCGAGAATGCCATTCGCCTTCTTCGACGAGCGAATCCTTTGCTGCGATGAGGCGGCGCAGTTGGACGCAATCATCGACCTGGCATTGCCTTGGTGTCTGAACTTCTACGTGTCGTGGCAGGCTTACGATGGCGCGCTGCTCGTGGCGTACGAGGACTTGGTTAGCGACCCGGAGCGCACCGTGGGCCGAATCGCGGCATTTGCTGACCTGACGGTGAAAGCCCTGGATATCCGAGGGGCCTTGGAGCAAGCCGCCCAGGCTCCAACGCGGCGCAACGTGGGCCGGGCCGGGCGAGGCGCCGAACAGTTGACCGAATCGCAGCGAGCGCGTATTCTGCGGCTCGCGTCGTACTACCCGCATGTGGATTTCGCGCCGTTGGGGATCGCACGGTGAGTTTCCACCGCGGTTGGGAAGGCGCGGCAGAAGAACTGTCGGGCGAAGATGTCCGGGACGCGCGGAGGCGCTGACGTGTCGGCATTCAGGTGCAATGTCTGCAAATAAGGGAGGCGGGCATCGGCCCACGGGGGCTGTGAGGTGCATTCCACTTTGACGTTCCATGGGGGACGCGGTGCGCCGGAGGCCGTGGTCGAAATGCGGGTGTTTCGTGAGATGGACCTGTTGGAGCACCTTCGGCGCGCCGGCTTCGACCGCGTGGAGGTCCAGAGGACGGATGTCCCCGAATACGGAATCATCCACAAGCAGCCGTGGAGCCTCCCGATTCTTGCCCAGAAGACACCCGCCCGCAGGGAGGTCGCCGCCGGGCCGGCCGCCAGGAGGATCTGCCGTGGATAAGCCTGCCGTTCATTACTTCCCTCCGGGCCACTTCTACTCGCCGTACCCCGACCTCGACATCGTCCGAATGCACGAGGAGGAGGTCTTCGGTCTGGACCGCTCGATTCCGGAGGTGGACCTGAACGAGGAAGAGCAGAAGCGGAACCTGGAGATGATTGCCGGCATGCTGCCGACGATTCCATTCACGGACGCCCCGCAGCCCGGTTTCCGCTATTACTACGATAACCCGGCCTATGCGTATGCCGACGGCGTCGTCCTGTGCTCCATGCTGCGCCATATCCGGCCGAAGCGGATCGTCGAAGTCGGCTCCGGCTTTTCTTCCTGCGCCGTCCTCGACACGATTGACCGGTTCCTGGGCAGCGACGTCCAGTGCACGTTCATCGAGCCGTACCCGGACCTCCTGCGAAAACTGACAGCCGAATGCGGGATGGGCGGCGCCCGCCTCATCCCCAAGGCCCTTCAAGCGGTCGGGCTGGACCTTTTCAGGGAACTTCAGGCGGGCGATATCCTCTTGGTGGATTCCTCCCATGTGTGCAAGGCGTTTTCCGATGTAAATCGGATCATCTTCAAGATCCTGCCGGCGCTGGCCGATGGCGTCTATATCCACTTTCACGACATTTTCTACCCCTTTGAGTATCCGAAGAAATGGATTTACGAGGGCCGCGCCTGGTCGGAGGCGTACCTGCTGCGAGCGTTTCTCCAGAACAACCTGCGCTACAGGATCATCTACTGGCAGCACATGATGATGCTGAAGCACGTGCCGTTCATCGAGAAGCATCTTCCTTTGTTCTTCAAGAACAGCGGGGGGAACTTCTGGTTGGCGAAGACACAGGCGCGGCCATCCGCCAGAGGAGAACCGGGATGAATTCGCCTGTTTCCCCGACGGGCACCGATGGCCGTGGGCGTCCGATCAGCAGAGATGTCATGTGCCTGGATGCTTATATGCGCGATCCGCAGGTGCTGATCGAAATCACGTCGAGGTGCAATTTCGCGTGCACCTACTGCAGCGGTCCCTTCGCGGCGCGTCCCAAAGTGGACATGCCGTTCGCCCTGTACACCCACGTGATTCACCAAGTGCCGGCGATCACGTCAAAGCGTGTACGGCTCGCGGTGGACGGCGAGCCAACATGCCATCCTGAGTTCTACGCCATGGTCGAGGCGGCCAACGAGGCGGGACTGACCGTCGCGCTCGGCACCAACGGCTCTCTTCTGAGCCCGGCGTTCCTTGACCTTCGCATGGACCTTCTCATCACCATCAGTACAGACAAAGAGGAGTTTCGGGCCAGGCACAGGAGGATGGATCTCGATACGTATGTAGACACGGTTGTCCGCTATGTACAGGATTGGCGCCGCAAAGATACAGCGCAGAACATCGCGGTGCAGATCCCTTACTTGCTGGGGCAGCACCGGGATCCTTCCTATGTGTGCGCCAAGGAAGCATTCATCCACCAGTTCATTTGTCGTTGCGGACTTCCCCTGGCGGATCTTCGGCCGGCCTACGTCAGGTACCGCTTCGCAAAATCCGCTGAGCAGTGTTTTACCATTCTGCCGCTGCATATCGTGTCGAAGGGGCTGTATCCCCGGGACGGACGGCCGAACCAAGATGTGCGCACCGAAACGGGGTTTTGCGACTCTGCGTGGAAGCGGTTGGCGGTTTTGGCAGACGGCCGCGTTGGTTTTTGCTGCATTGACTTGTCCGGGGGCACGGCTTTTACACAACCGGAGGAGATCTGGCGCGTGCCGCTGGCAGACCTGTGGAGGAACCATCCACGGCTGACGGCCCTGCGCCGCGCGTTTTTCGAGCGCCAAGTGCCGCTTATCGTCTGTCAGAAATGTCTGGCCGTCGCCGCCGGTCATGTGCGCCAGGTAGCATGGGGAGAATAGAGGGAGCTTGAACAATGTCTGTTTATGAATACACGGGCAACGAGGCATTGGATTGGCTTCAGCGGAACCCCGCGAGTGTTTGGTATGAGGAAAAAGGGGCAGGCGACAGAGATGGCGGTTGGTTGGCCGCCAAGCGGCTTGGCCTTCCTGTGTTCCGCCCTTGGGTCCAGCCGAGGTTCCGGGTGAGGAAGGTTGATCATGTGTTTGCCATTGGTTCATGTTTTGCGCGAGGCATAGAGATGGCCTTGACTTCCCGCGGTTTTACGGTGGACAGCCTTACATCCGCTTTTGATCAGGAGCGCCTGCGCCGCACGGACGTCAGAGCACGGGGCACCATGAACAAGTATAACATCCCCGCCATGCGGCAGGAGATTGAATGGGCCTTGGTTCCCGATAAAGAGTGGCCGGCCGACTGCCTGGTGCCGCTGGGCGACGGGACTTGGTTTGACACGCAGTCCGCTCCCTTCCTTGAGTTCGCGCATTTTGAAAAGGCCGTTGAGCGTCGAAGGCGCGTCCAGCAGGTGGTGCGGGAACTCACGCATTGTCGTGTTGTGATCCTGACGTTGGGCATGGCCGAGGCGTGGAAGGACAAACGTTCCGGCCTGGTGATGAATTCGAGCCCTCTGGCCGAAATGGTGCGCCGTGAGCCGGATCGGTACGCGTTTCACGTGCTGGATTATTCGGAGAACTGGGAAAGCCTCGAGACGATCCACCGGATCCTAAGTGCCTACGGTCACCCGGAATACCAGATCGTGGTCACGGTGTCTCCCCAGCCGCTGTTTGCGACGTTTTCTCCCCAGGACATTGTTGTGGCCAATGCCTTTTCTAAGGCGATGCTTCGGACGCTGGCGGGAACCTGGGAGGCCCGACACGATAACGTCCACTATTTTCCCAGTTACGAGATCGTCATGAATTCGGCCCCGGCCCTCGTCTGGCAGGCTGACCGCAGGCATGTGACGGGCGAGTTGGCTCACGCGATTGTCGATTGCTTTGTCAGGAACTATGTAGTCGAGGAGAGATAGAATCGAAACAGGAGGCGGGCGTTCTGTCACCGCATGTAATGCTGTTACTCCGGTTGCCCTTTGGGCTCCCTCCGCAACAGCAGAGGGAATGTTACCCATGGCGACCGTTCCACCTTATGCCAAGCCGGGAACTCTGCAGCGCATGGGGACAATCTAAGAACTTGGAGAAGGGATAAGCATGTCGACCTACGCCCAGCCCAAAGACGTCGGCGACCCTGCCGAGTGCGTCTTTTATCATGTGGCGGATCTTCCCGGCCACGGGACGACGTCCGGCCAATGGGACTTGCGAGCCACAGCCGACGCTTACCTCGGGAACGTGGATTTCGCAGGCAAGCGCGTCCTGGAGTTGGGCACGGCCTCGGGGTTTCTCTGCTTTCACATGGAGAAGAAGGGAGCCGAGGTCGTAGCCTATGACCTGTCGCCGGAGGATCAGTGGGACCTCGTCCTCTCTTTTGACGAGGACCCCGAGGCCGCCATTGAACTCAACCGGAACTGCATCAGACGCCTGAACAACTCCTTTTGGTTCAGCCATAAGAAGATGGGCTCTCGGGCCAGGCTTTGCCTCGGCTCCATTTATAACATTCCTGAGGATCTCGGGCAGTTCGACATCGTCACCTTCGCCTCTATTCTGCTTCACCTGCGGGATCCCCTGGGGGCAATCCAGGGGGCCTTGAAGTTCGTACGAGACAAGATCATTATTGTGGAACTGGTGCCGGACTTCCAGGGGCCATTCGCCAAGTTCATGCCGTCCCCGGAGCGGCGCACCCCTCACGGCGGCTGGCTCTGGTGGTTGCTGTCGCCGGACCTGCTGGTTTCGTTCCTGCGCCTGGTTGGATTTAGGAACATTGAGGTGACACGAAGTTCGCACATGTGCGCGCGCGAGAACCGCATGCGGGAGTTGTACACCATTGTCGCGTCGCGCTAAACGACAGCATGCGAGCCAGCCGCTGCTCCGTTGGCAAGGACGGAGGCGCGTCACAGCAGGCGCCCAAGGATCCGCGCGGCACCGAGGATGCCAAAAGCAAGGAGTCGCACCCGAACAAGGGAGCAAGGCCCGTGAGGCATTACATAGCGCATAACCATATATTTAGGAATGCGGGCAGCACCATTACCTGGGCTCTGCGGAAGTGTTTTGGAGAGGCGTTCTTTGACTTCAGGCGCCTGATGGACTTGGGTGTCAAAGGGGCGCACGATGTACCAAGGATGCTTCGGGGCTTCCCCTTCCTGAAAGCGTTCGAGGTGCACCATTATTTTTTCGGCACCCTGCGTGTGGAGGGCTATTCGGTTCACAACATTGTTTTCCTGCGCAATCCTATCGACCGCCTGCGGTCTACCTATGACTTCGTGCGCGCCAAGCCGCAAGGGCAGAAGTTAGGTGCCGTTGCACTAGCCACAGACCTGCGAGGGTTCATCGAGTACCTGCTCTCGATCAAACCGCCAATCCATGTTGAGAACCCGCAGACCCGGATCATCCTTGGTGCGATGAAGCGCCGGCCGCGCCCGGAGGACCTGGAGCCCGTCAAGGACACACTGCTGGGGGTGGAGGTCTTGGGCTTGGTCGAACGCTTTGACGACTGCATGGTCTTGGCCGAGGCTGTGCTCGCGCCCTATTTCCCCGGGGTCGACCTGGCCTACGTCAAGCAGAACGCCGCCCCCGCCCGCAAGGAGAGCCTGCTGGAGCGCGATCTTGATTTTCGATCCGCCGTGGGCGAAGACATCTATGCTCAGATCGTGGCCATGAACCAACTGGACTTCGCGCTCGTGAGCGCCGTCGAGGAGGAGATCAGCCGACGTATTTCCTTGCTGCCCAACTTTGAGCAGTGCAAGCGCGATTTCCAAGCAAGGTGCCGTGACATCGAGGCCCGCATTGCTGAGCCTCTCTCCAAAGCCCAGCAGGTCGCTAAAGATTGACGACGGTGTATGGGTGCGCTAAAGTGCCGCGCGGGGGCCACCGGAGGCGCCGAATGCGCGGGCACGCGAGCCATGGTCGCCGGCTACGTCTGACCGGCGCGACGCCGGTCCGAAGGCGTCCTGAAGCCGCAAGACCTGTCCGCGCCGAAAAACGGTTGACTAGGCCGCCCATCTGACCGTATAGTGAACCCCACGATTGGCTGGGTCGGACAGCAATTCCCAGAAGGGCGGACGGAGAATGCCGGAGGTCAGACTCAAGGAACGGGTTGTTACCGGCATCCTGGACCGGCGGGGCGCGCGAGCGCTCGGGCCGATTTGTTGGGTGCGGGCGGCCCGGGAAGATCTGGCCCGCCTGCGCGAATCGCGGTTCGTGTTAGGCAACCTGGTCTCCTCGGCGCTCAAGACTCGGTACCAACGAAGCGCCCTGGGGTTCCTCTGGACGCTGCTCCATCCGGCCCTGATTCTGGCCGTCTTGGCGATCGTCTTCAGCCAGGTCATCGGCCGGAGCGTTGAGCGGTTCCCCGTGTACCTGTTCAGCGGCCTGATCCCGTACCAGTTCCTATCCGACGCACTGACCAACGGGGGCCGGAGCCTGGTCATCCACGAGGGCCTAGCGAAGCGCGTGCCTGTCCAGACGCTGGCCTTTCCCCTGTCGGCCGTGCTGGTGGCTTTGGCCAACATGCTCTTCGCGATGACGGCGATGTTCCTGGTTCTCCAGTTCCTCGGCGCCCGCTTTACGGTGCAACTGGTCCTTCTGCCGGTCGCGATTCTCCTGATGGGTCTTTTCACGCTGGGCGCGACGCTGATTGCGATGACCTTGGTCACCTACTGCCGCGATTTTGAGCACATTCTGTCGGTCCTATTGCGCGCGTTGTGGTTCGGCTCGCCGATCCTGTTCCAGCCGCACCAACTCGGCAAGTATGAAGTTGTCATGGCTTTCAACCCGTTGACGTATTTTCTTCAGTTGTTCCGATGCGCGCTATACGATGCCACCTGGCCGGACCGGACCACGCTGCTGGTATCGGTGGCCAGCGCCGGTGCCATGTTCGCCTTCGGCTACGCGGTCTACAAGAGGCATGAGCGTGACTATATCTTCCGGCTTTGAGTCCGCGGTGGCAAGCCCGGCTCAAGATTCCGCAAGGATCGAACTGTCGGATGTCTGGCTGCGCTTTCGCAGGTACAGCCACTCGCACCCCACGCTGAAGCAGGCGGTCCTCAACGCGGTCCTCCGGCGGTCATACAGCAGGACGGAGTCGTTCTGGCTCTTTCGCGACCTGAACCTGACCGTCGGCCACGGCCAGCGCCTGGGCATCATCGGCCCTAACGGCGCCGGCAAGACGACGCTCCTGATGATGATCGCGGGCATCTACCCACCGGCGCAGGGGCGCGTTCGCGTCATGGGCCGCGTCACGCCGCTGATGGGCATCGGCGCCGGCCTGAACGCGGAACTGTCGGGGGTCGAGAACATCTACCTGATGGGCGCGCTTCTGGGCTTCGGCCCGCGGGTCATGGCCGAACACGTCGAGGAGATCCTGGCGTTCTCCGGCTTGAAGAATTTTGCGGCCACACCGGTCAAATACTACTCGGCCGGCATGCGAACACGCCTCGCTTTCTCCATCGCGACCGCTATTCCTGCGGAGATCCTGCTCCTGGACGATGTATTCGCCGGCGGCGACGCGGAGTTCCTTCCCCGGGCTACCGCACGAATGCGGCAACTGATGGATGACTCGCACATCGTCGTCCTCGTCAGTCATCAGCTGAGCCTAATTCGGCGGCTGACCACCCGCGTCATCTGGATGGACAAGGGAAAGGTGGTCCGGGACGGCCCCCCGGCGGAGGTCTGCCGCGCCTACGGTGCGGCCCAGCAGGCCACAGCGCAGCGCTCTGCCCTCTGACCGCTCGGGGGAGCGGGCGGGCGGTTCGGCTCGAAACTTTGCTCCGGCGGCTGACACTTTGACACTACTCTTGCCAATCGCTCCCCTTTCAGGTGCTGTGTCCTCCGCCCCGACACGGGGTGCATTGAGCCAAAATGGCTTGTCATTAACGGTGGACCCGTGGTAGAAAATCCGCGTGAGCAAGACAGTGCTGGTCAACGATTGGCTTCTTTATTACCGAAAGACAGGGGTCGGCGTATTCCTGCAAAACGTTCTGGAGCAATGGCCCAAAACGGGGCCTCTAGAGCCCGTAGGGTTCTGCACGCACCGCCTTCTGCGCAGGCGCCGGTGGCCTACGCCTGCGGCCGGCGGGGGCACCTGTGTATCGCCCTCTCGGCTGAGTGACTTGAGGGTCGTAGGCCCGAAGCGTCCGGCACCCGTTGCCCTGCGACACATCGTGCAGGGGCTATACGCAGCCTGCTTTGCAGGGGAGAGACGCCTGCACGGCCACGCGGCCTACTTCGAGCCGAACCTCTTGGCCATCCCTTGCGGAGGCGTGACGGTGGCTACCATGCACGACCTGTCAGTCCTGGACGGCCCGCAGTGGCACCCGGAGGACCGCGTTCGCCGGTGGGAATTTACGCTGCCCTCGGCTCTGGCCGCGACCGATCACTGGATTGTGCCATCGCAGTTCACACGACAGCGGCTGATCGCGCTGCTAAATGTGCCGGAGCACAAGATCACGGTCCTCCCTTTCGCGGCGCGGCGGGTGCCTCCGCTCTCGGGGAGGCAACACACCGCGCTGATGGGAGCCCTCGGGCGCCCTCGGCAATACTTTCTCTACGTGGGCACTCTGGAGCCTCGCAAGAACATTCCCGTTTTGCTGGAAGCCTATGCGCGGCTCTCTTCAGCCCAGCGGCAGCTCTGCCCGATGATTCTGGCCGGGCCGGCGGGATGGGGTCCGGAGGCCTTCTGGCGCGGTCTGGCGGAACATCCTGTCGCCCCGGAAGTGTTTGTGACCGAATACCTCGACGACGGTGTACTCTGGGGCCTCGTGGGTGCAGCAACGGCGGTCCTCCTGCCGTCGCATTACGAGGGGTTCGGTCTGCCGGTGGTGGAAGCGATGGCCTGGGGTGCGCCGGTGATCTGTTCAACCGCCCCAGCCTTGCGCGAAGTGGCCGGCGAGGCGGCCGAACTGTTGCCGCCCGAAGATGCCGAGGGTTGGGCGTCGGCGATGCACCAGGCGATTGAAGACCGTGCCTGGCGCGCCGGCCGCATCCAAGCGGGCTTGGCGAGGGCCCGGCAATTCTCGTGGGAACGGACCGCTGCAGGCATCGCTGGACTGCTCGCGAGGCTCTGCCTGTAGGAACAGGGCGCCCTTCTCGGGAGAGGCTGTTTTCCATCTCCTGTGCCTCCCGAAAATTCGATAACGTTGGCTTTCTTGAGACTGTCGCACCGCTACCGGGAACACCCATAACCGTGCCCGGTCAAGGCCCTGGTCACGCGGAACGTCCCGCCGGGAGGGGTCCTGGCCTTTTCCCTGAATACCGTCGTTTGTTCTTCCTAA
>Ga0307379_10002640_pt1 | contig 26403 bp, 16 predicted proteins | sample UN2MG_FD_202237 | JGI IMG/M metagenome (GOLD analysis project Ga0307379, IMG submission 202237) | Soil microbial communities from Risofladan, Vaasa, Finland - UN-2 | ecosystem: Environmental > Terrestrial > Soil > Coastal area > Acid sulfate soil | place: Finland: Risofladan, Vaasa | collected...
GCTTCGGGGGCTGAGCCCTCTTGCGCCTACCATCCCACGGCTCCCAAAGCATCGCCGTGGGCTTTATTCCTCCGCCTCCTTCGGAGGCTCAGAACGCGGCCACCTATCTCGAAGGAGATTACACGCACCTCCGCCGCGAATGCCCTTGACAAACCCGCGCGCGGCGGGCTACAATCCGTGTGCGCACAGGAGAGTAACCATGACCACACAGGTCGAGAAAATCGCGGAACAGGTCAAGGCCCTTCCCGACGACCAGCGGGAGGAGTTCCTGTCCTGGCTCGCCGAGTTCGAGCTCGAGCACAGCGATGAGTGGGACGCCGAGATCGCTCGAGACTCCCAGCCGGGGGGCCGCCTCGAGCGCGTCCTCCAGCGCGTCCGCCGCGAATCCACTTGACAAACGGGCCCGGGGGGCTACAATCGCCAATGCTCTCGAATGCCGCTCATCACTCCGCGGCCCAGGCCCTACGCGCGGATCAGGCGACCATCGTTGGGGCAGAACCTCATGACCAAGCGACGTGTGGAGCCACCACCGATACGCCCGAGAGAGTTCAGATCCGTCGAGGAGAACGACTCTGGCATTGCGAAGCTTGAGCGCCGGATTCGAGATCTCAATGAGCTGGATGTGACCGCTGCGTTCCTCAATCACACCGGCGCAGATGATGTCGTGCGAAGTGACGTGACGGATACCATACGCGAGGTGTTCGGCCCTGATTCGCCAGAGTTCCGTGAGCACGGCCACAAGAGCATCTGGGCCGGCCCAGCTTACATGGGCATGTCTCAGGCGGGGATACTGAATGGCATGGAGCTTGGTCGAAGGCAGAAGATCGTGATCCTCAACGGCTTGATCGAGCGGCTCAAGGAGAAGCGGGAGGACCTGCTGGCAGCACGCAAACCGCCGGCCCCTTCTGCCCCTTTCGACGCCCTCAATCTGGACCCGCGGATCCTCAAGAAGATCACCTGTGAACCTTCAGACCCCCCTGAGATCGCTTCGGGGCTCGACAAGTTTCGCCAGGACCATGGCGACCGTCGGGTGGCGCTCATCATGATGCAGTTCACGAACACGAAGGCGCATGACGAGATTGCTCGCGTGCTGAAACGAAGCCTGGATGCCCACGGGATTTTGGGTCTGCGAGCAGATGACAAACAGTATTTGGACGATCTCTTCCCCAACGTGAAAGTGTACATGCATGCGTGCGAATTCGGGATCGCTGTGTTCGAGCGGATTGTGGCCGACGACTTCAATCCCAACGTGTCCCTCGAGGTCGGGTACATGCTGGGCATGGGCAAGGACGTTCTGCTGCTCAAGGATCGAACTCTCAAAACGTTGCCAACGGACCTAACTGGTCGCTTGTACAAGGAGTTCGACACACTCGAGGTAGAGGCGTCGCTGCCCAAGGAAGTAAACAAGTGGCTGGCAGATAAGGGCTTGATCAAGCCGGGTCGGTCAGGTTCAGGTCCCTGAGGTTCTGACTGGCCCCCCTCTGGCTCAACGGAAGGGCGTCGCCCAGATTCGAGATACCGACGACCTGACCCCGGAAGTCTGAGCCGGAACGTTGGCAAGCCGAGGAGGCGCACAATGGCGGTCTTGATACACCCAATGCAAATCCCGGGGTCGTGGAAGCGAGGGTATGTCCTGGACTACCATACCAAGAGCAGTGACTTCCTCGGCTACGATGAGTACGGACACCCGCGTTTCGACACCGTTCGCACGGAGGTGGGCGAACTGCTGTATCGCTTGAAGTACAGAGGCCGCAAGGATGCCCTGGAGGAACTGGTAGCGGTTGCCGCCAAGTTCATCAAGGAGTGGTCGCCCCCGCTCGATGCCATCGTGCCTGTCCCCCCCTCCAAAGCCAGGGCAGCCCAGCCTGTCATGCGGCTGGCAACGGGGCTCGCCCAGGCTCTCGGTCTGCCGCTGCACGACGTTGTGCGGCGCAAACCGAGCCCGAAGCAGCTCAAGGACGTCTTCGATTACGGTGAGCGGATCAAGCTGCTCGAGAACGCGCATGACGTGACAGGGACCGCTGTTCGTGGCAAGTCGGTCCTTCTCGTTGACGACCTGTACCGATCCGGTGCGACCCTCAACGCCGTTACTGCGGCGCTCTATGAGCAGGGCAAGGTGTCGGTCGTGTACGCATTCTGTCCCACCCGCACCCGGAGCGCCTCATGAGCACCGTTTTCATCGGGGGCTCAAGACACATTGGACGCTTGAACAGCGTCATCCGGGCGAGGCTGGACAAGATTGTTGAGCGTGGCCTTCGCGTCGCTATCGGAGATGCCAACGGCGCCGATCGGGCCGTGCAGGCGTTTCTCGCAGAGCGGCGATACCCAGACGTTGTTGTGTACCGTATGGAGGCCGAATGCCGAAACAACCTTGGCGGATGGCCCGAACACGTCGTCCAGGCAAACGGAGAGCGCGGGTTCGAATACTACGCGCTAAAGGACGCCGAGATGGCCCGCAACGCCGACTTCGGGTTCATGATCTGGGACGCTGAGAGCAAAGGCACGCTCCTGAACGTCTTGAGACTGGTCGAATCAGGCAAGCCGGTGGCCGTGTACTTCTCGCCAACCCACGAGTGCAGCACCATCAGGACAAAGGCCGACCTGAACGCCTTGCTCAGCAGATGCTCCGAGCCCGACCGTCAACAGCTACGGCGCTTCCTGGATGGGGCCTCGGTCCAAGCGCTGCTCTTTGCATGAACCGGTGGGCGGCCCGCTAGCAACGTGCAGAGCACGAGCAAGATTCGAGGCCCTGGAGATCACCAATGCCTGAGAAGCGTGGGCCGAACATCCTGTGGGTGTCGTTCGAGGACACCAATCCCTTCTACGGCTGCTACGGCGACGCGGCGGCGCGCACACCGAACCTCGACCGCCTCGCCGCCCAGGGCTGCCGATGGCCCAATGCCTTCTCGACCGCAGGCGTCTGCGCCCCCGCCCGCTCCGCCGTCATCACGGGCATGTACCCCATCTCCATCGGCACCCACCACATGCGGACGGCTCACACCCACCCCGCCACGCCCGAGATGCCCACGCCCTACTCGGCGGTCGTGCCGCACTATGTGAAATGCTTCACGGAGTACCTCCGCGCCGCAGGCTACTACTGCACGAACAACGTGAAGACCGACTATCAATTCGCCCCGCCGCTCACGGCCTGGGACGAGTTGACCACCGAGGCCCACTGGCGCAACCGCCGCGACGCATCGCAACCCTTCTTCGCCGTCTTCAACCCCACCGAGACCCACGAGAGCGGGATGTGGCCCGAGAAGTGCCCCGAGCCGACCTTCGACCCCGCCGCGATGCCCCTGCCGCCCTACTTCCCCGACACGCCGAAGGTCCGCCTCGCCATGGCCCGCATGTACACGCACATCGAGAACAGCGACCGGCTGCTCGGCCAGCTCCTCGCGCAACTCGAAGGGGACGGGTTGGCCGACAACACGGTGGTCTTCCACTGGAGCGACCACGGGCCGCTGCCGCGCGGCAAGCGCTGGCCGTACGACTCCGGCATTCGCATCCCGATGATCGTCCGCTGGCCCGGCGGCCTCGAGCCGGGCAGCGCCTGCGACGACCTGGTGAGCACGATTGACCTCGGGCCGACCGTGCTGTCGCTCGCGGGCGTCGAGATCCCGCGCCACATGCAGGGCCAGGCCTTCCTCGGCCCCCAGAAGGCCCCGCCCCGCCAATACGTCTTCGCCGCCCGCGACCGCCACGACGAAGCCTACGATATGGTCCGCGCCGCCCGCGACAAGCGTTTCAAGTACATCCGCAACTGCCGTCCCGACCTCCCGTATCTCCTCTGGATTCCCTACCACAACCGCCATCCGATCGTCCAGGAAATGTGGCGGCTCTACCTCGCGGGCGAGCTGACGGGGCCGCAACTCCTGATGTTCCAGCCGCGGCCCGTCGAGGAGCTGTACGACACGCAGGCCGACCCGTGGGAGACGCGCAACCTGGCGAGCGACCCGGCGTGTCGCGCCGACCTCGACCGCCTCCGCCTCGTGCTCGACGCCTGGCTCGACGACGTGGGCGACCTGGGCAGCATCCCCGAATCCGAGATGGTTCGCCGCTGGTATCCCGATGGCGAGCAGCCGGCGACGTCGTTGCCCCTCTTCATCCCCATTTGCGAGGAAAGCCCAGGGCAGAAGCCTGCCCCCGAGGGCGGCACGTTCCGCCCGCCCGTCGCCCTCCAACTCCATTGCGCCACGCAGGGCGCCTCCATCGCCTACACCCTCGAATCAGGCGAGAGCACTCGCTGGCTCCTCTACACCGCGCCGTTGCGATTGCCCGAGGGCACGAGCACCATCCGCGCCCGCGCCATCCGCATCGGCTACAAGGACAGCAAAGAGGCCGCCGCCACCTTCCACGTCGAGGCAACAGGGTAGTTCGTTCCCGCTGCGTGCGGAAGACCGGCTACTCGTGACAGGTCACGACGATTGCAGAACGGAAAGCATGTCCACGGTGGTGAGGGCCTGGACGCCGCTCAGGCCGCGGAAGTGCCGGTCGTTGGTCCAGAGGGGCACCTGGAGGCGGAGGGCGAGAGCGAGGATGTCCACGTCGTCGGGGTCGCGGGCCTCCATCAGGCTCCGCGCCTGCGCGAGTTGGCTCTCGTAGAACGATTCAGGAAGGGCCACGATGGGCAGGGAGCGAAAGGTTGCCCGAACCTCCTCCGCTTCGATTCTGACGCCGCGTCGGGAGAGTTCCGCGGCGAGTTCTGGCAGGTAACGCTCGACTTCCCACGTCGTGCGGACCGTGGTGAAAAAGGCAAGGCGGGGCGCGGTGACGATGCGCATGGCCTTGCCCCGCAGCAACGCCGCAATCAGCGCGTTGGCGTCAACGGCGAACACGCTGCCGCTGGCGCCAGCGGTCGAAGTGCTCGGCAACGTCTTCCTCCGTGACGCCTGCGCGGGAGAGAGCGGCCTCCAGGTCCTCCGCGCGGCGCACGAGCAGCCTGGCCTCAGGCATGCTCACGTAGTCCGCGAGGGCGCGGGCGACCAGTTGGTCCAGGTCGGCCCCCGCGGCACCCTCGAGTGCGCGGAGTCTTGCGACCAAGTCGTCGGGAATCGTGACCGTGCTCATGGCACACCCCCAAGCTACCACCTTATCACCGCCCTACATTCTACGCGCAGGGGGTTCCGCGTGCAAGGCCGCACGCCTTGCCGGGGAGGTGCTGAATCGGTGGGAGGTGCTGAATGCCCATGTTGACACCAGGCGACAGGGCGGCTAGAATCGCCGCGGTCAGCCGCCTCGTCGTCCGCAGTGTGATCGGGAGTTGATCTGGAAGGAGGACCGCCATGCGGGAAGACAAGAAGCCGGAGGCATTGAGCCGTCGCCAATTCGTCGGCGCCGTGGCGGCCGCGGCGCCGCTGGTCGGAGCGGGGCTCGCGCTCGCCGCCGAGCCGGCGCCGCCGCCCAAGCAGTTCGACCGCAAGATCAAGATCGGCCTGCTCGGCGCGGGCGGACGCGGCCGCTGGATCGCCAACCTCTTCAAGAAGCACGGCGGCTACGAAATCCACGGCGTCGCCGACTACTTCGAGAACGTGGCCAAGGCCGCCGGCAAGGCCCTCGGGGCCGACGAGGCGCGCTGCTTCGGCGGCCTCCAGGGCTACAAGAAGCTCCTCGACAGCGGCGCCGAGGCCATCATCATCATTGACGTGCCCTACTTCTATCCCGAGCAGGCCACCGCTGCCGTCCAGGCCGGCGTCCACGTCTACATGGCCAAGCCGTGCGCGACCGACGTGCCCGGCGTCCTCGCCATCGGCGCGGCGGGCAAGCTCGGCACCGAGAAGAAGCTGTGCGTCCTCGTGGACTACCAGCTCCCCCTCGACGCCGCGAACATCGAGGTGGCGACGCGCGTGCGCGAGGGCGCCCTCGGCCCCATCGCCCACATCGTCTCCTACGGCTTCGCGGGCGCCTGGGGCGACCCGCCCAAGGGCAAGACCATCGAGAACCTGCTCCGCAGCGCCTGGCTGTCCCACGTCGCCCTCGGCGGCGACGGCATCGTCGCCTACGACATCCACATCATTGACGGCGTGCAGTGGCTGATGGGCAAGCGCCCCGTCGCCGCCTGCGGCGTGTCTCGCACCTGCCGCCCGAATCCCCACGGCGACCGCACCGACTGCGCCGGCGTGGTCTTCGAGTACGAGGACAAGGTGCTCTGGACCCACGTGACGCAGGTGCTGAACAACAACATGGACGTCGGCTCGCTCACCGCGAGCATCTACGGCCTTTCGGCCACGGCCCGCCTCGCCTACTGGGGCAAGTGCTACGTCAAGGGCGGCCCCAAGCACTTCGTGAAGGACGCGGGGAGCGTCTACGACCAGGGCGCCATCCGCAACATCGCCGACTTCTACGACAACGTCACCACCGGCAAGTTCGACAACCCGACCGCCCAGCGCGCCGTGGACGGCACGCTCACGGCCATCCTCGGCCGCGAGGCCGCCGCCCGCCGCTGCTACCTCACGATGGACGAGCTGGTCAAGGAGAACAAGAAGCTCGACGTGGACCTCACGGGCCTGAAGGCGTGAGCGGACCGTAATGGCGATTCTCGCTCAGCTTCTCATCGTGCTGTCGCTCCCACTCGCGGGCGAGGCGCCCAAGTGGCCGTTTGTGCTCGATTCCACCTACGAGCAGCGGGTGGCCGTCAGCCCCCGGAACAAGGTGCTCGACGCCGATTCGCTCGTGCTGCCGCAGGCCCACGCGACGAATGTGCTCCCCGAGCCGATCAAGGCCAAGGCCGGCTCCCATGCCGTCCGCTACCCCGAACGCGACTGGGTGGTGTGGGAAATCCTCCCCTGGCAGGCGGTGCACGAGGAGTATCGCCAGAAACGCAAGGAGCTGTTGCCGCAAGGCCAGCTCGACGGCCTGATTGACTGGTGCCTGAGCCGCCATCTGCCCGCGTGCGCGGAGTTCGAGCTGCGGGCGAAGCTCCTCACGTTCAAGAGCTTCGGCGACCCCGGCTACGGCCCGCTCGCGGCCCGCTGGCTGAAGCTCGCCCAGCGCCGCCAGGTGGCCTGCAGCTTTCCTCTGCCCTTCCGCGGCACGTGGTTCGTCGCGCCCGACAGGACGGGCCACCACCGCATCAAGGCGGGCGCCGCCTTCGCCTATGATTTCATCATCCAGAAGAACGGCAAGCCCCACTCGGGCAGCGGCCTTCGCCTCGCCGACCACTACGCCTGGGACCAGCCCATCCTCGCCCAGGCCGACGGCGTGGTGCGGAGCGTCGCCGACCAGTTCCGCGACGTGCCGATCAACCAGTCGGGCGGCTACGACAAGGCGAACTCGGTCGCGGTGGACTACGGCGGCGGCATCCTGGGCTTCTACGGCCACCTGCGGCAAGGCTCGGCCAAGGTGAAGGCCGGCGAGCGGGTCAAGGCCGGCCAGGAGCTGGCCCGCGCGGGCAACTCGGGCGCCTCGGGCATGCCCCACATCCACTTCACCTTCCTCGACCACGCCCACTTCTCGCTCCGTGGCCGCTATCGCTGCGAAATCCAAGGCCCCCAGGGCTGGCAGCTCGCAGACGGCCAGGACCTCCGCGAGGGCGCCTACGTGCGCAACGCGGAGGGCAAACCGAAAGAGTGAGTTGCCGGGCGAGCCGATTTGACACGCCGCGCCCATCAGGCTATGCTCCACACGAGCGGGAGGCCGCCACCCTTGGCACAGGAGAGCAGCACGATGCTGGGAGAGATGAAGCGGCGCGACTTCCTGGCGTGCGCGGGCGTCGGGGCGCTGGGGCTGCTCGCGCGGCGCCTCGGCGCTGCCGAGGCCGGGCCGCGAAAGCCCAACGTCGTGGTCATCGTCGCCGACGACCTCGGCTATGCCGACGTCGGCGTCCACGGCTGCAAGGACATCCCGACGCCCCACATTGACTCCCTCGCGGCAAACGGCGTGCGGTTCACCAACGGCTACGTGTCGTGCCCGGTGTGCAGCCCGACGCGCGCGGGGCTGATGACCGGGCGCTACCAGCAGCGCTTCGGCTACGAGTTCAACACCGGCCCGCCGCCGGGCTCGCTCGGGGAGCACGTGGGCCTGCCGCTGAGCGAGACGACCATCGCCGACGCGCTGAAGGCCGCCGGCTACGCCACGGGGGCCGTGGGCAAGTGGCACCTGGGCATGCGGCCGAAATATCATCCGATGAAGCGCGGCTTCGACGAGTTCTTCGGCTTCCAGCACGGCGGCCACTCCTACCTCAAGCTCGCGCCCGACGACTACAGCCCCATCCTGCGCGGCACCGAGCCCGTCCACGAGCAGGAGTACCTCACCGACGCCTTCAGCCGCGAGGCCGTGGCCTTCATCGAGCGCCGCAAGGCCGAGCCCTTCTTCCTCTACCTCGCCTACAACGCCGTCCACACCCCCATGGAGGCCACGGCGAAGTACCTCGACCGCTTCAAGGCCATCGCCAACCCGAAGCGCCGAACCTATGCGGCCATGCTCGCCGCGATGGACGACGGGATCGGGCGCGTCCTCGCCGCCCTGCGCGAGGCGGGGATCGAGGAGAACACGCTCGTCGTCTTCTTCAGCGACAACGGCGGCCCGCCCGCCGCCAATGCCTCGCGCAACGACCCCCTCCGCGCCAGCAAGGGCACCGTGTACGAGGGCGGCATCCGTGTGCCCTTCATCGTGCAGTGGAAAGCCCAGCTCGCGGCGGGCAAGACCTATGACCAGCCCGTGATCAGCCTCGACGTCCTGCCCACCGCCCTCGCCGCGGCCGGCGGCAAGCCGCCCGCCGAGCGTCCCCTCGACGGCGTCAACCTGCTCCCCTTCCTCAAGGGCGCGCAGGCGACGCCGCCGCACGAGTCCCTTTTCTGGCGCATGGGCGCGCAGGCCGCCGCGCGGAAGGGCAACTGGAAGCTCGTGCAGGCGCGCGGCGGCCAGGCGGAGCTGTACGACCTCGCCGCCGACATCGGCGAGAAGACCGACCTCGCGGCTCAGAAGCCCGACGTCCTCAAGGACCTCGCCGACGCCCTCGCCAAGTGGCAGGCCGAGCTGAAGGAGCCCCTCTGGGGCGGCCCGCAAAGGGGCAAAGACCCCGCCGACAAGGGCCGGCGGAACAAGGGAAAGAAGTGAGGGCGCCGCTCACACCACCCGAAGGAGGCAAGCCCAGGATGCTGCAAACGCCTAGCCGAACGACCCGCCGAGGAGCACTGAGGACGCTGGCCGCTGGCGTCGCCGCGCCGTGGGTGGTGCCGCGCACGGCGCTCGGGGCCGAGGGGAAGGTCGCGCCCAGCGACCGCGTGACGATGGGCTTCATCGGCGTCGGAGGGCAAGGGGGCGGACACCTCGCCGGCGGGGCATGGACCTATCTGCCCGGCGGCTACCTCGGGCGCGACGACGTGCAAATCCTCGCCGTGTGCGACGTGTGGCGCAACAAGCGCGATGCCTACACCAAGCGCGTGAACGACCACTACGCCAGCAAGTTCGGCAAGGACGGCTACAAGGCCTGCCAGGCCTACGTGGACTTCCGCGACGTGCTGGCCCGCCCCGATATTGATGCTGTGCTGATCGGCACGCCGGTCCACTGGCACGCGCTGATGAGAAACATGGCCGCGCGGGCGGGCAAGGACGTCTATTGCGAGAAGCCCATCTCGCTCATCGTCCGCGAGGGGCGGGCGATGGCCGAGGCGGTGCGCCGCTACGGCCGCGTCTACCAGGCGGGCACCCAGCAGCGGTCGGAGTACGGCGGCAAGTTCCGCCTCGCCTGCGAGCTGGCCCGCTGCGGGCGGCTCGGCGAGCTGAAATGCGTTTACGCCATGCTCGGCGGCGGGGGCTGGACCGATGGCGGCCCCGCCGCGGCCACGGGGCGCCCGGTGCCCGACGGCTTCGACTGGGACCTCTATCTCGGCCCCGTGCCGTGGCGGCCCTTCGACGGCCACGCCGACGCCCACCGCTTCGGCTGGGGCAGCATCAACTGGGGCCAGCACCACTACGACATCGTGCAGTGGGGCATCAACGCCGACGACACGGGGCCGGTCGAGATCGGCTGGGAGGAGGGCAAGCTCGCCTACCGCTACGCCAGCGGGGTCGTCGTCTACGGCTGCCCCTATCCCGGCGAGCGGGTCGGCGGCACGGGCGGCTGCACGTTCGTCGGCACCAAGGGCCGCGTGGCGGTGGACCGCGAGCACATCGTCTCCTATCCGCCCGAGATCCTCAACGACCCGCCGCGCCGCGACGAGTCGCCCCTCTACTACTCCAACAGCCACTCGGCGAACTTCCTCGACTGCGTGCGCACCCGCAAGCGCACGATCTGCGACGCCGAGACGGGGCACCGCGCGATGAGCATCATTCTCCTTGGCGGCATCGCCGAGAAGCTCCGTCGCCCACTCAAGTTCGACCCCCAGAAAGAGCAGTTCCTCAACGACCCCGAGGCCGACCGAATGCTCAGCGCCCCCTGCCGCGAACCCTGGCGCCTGTGAGGGAGGAACCCCCATGGCCCGAATCGCTTCCTGCTTCGCCCTTCTTCTCTCGACAGTTGCATTCGCCGCGACACCCGAGGACGGCCCCATCGCCATCCTCCAGTCCGACCGGCCGGTGAACGAGAAGGCATTCGCCTGCCGGCAGCTCAAGCAGATCGGCACGGTGAAGGCCGTGCCCGCCCTCGCCGCGTGCCTGGGCGACAAGGACACCGCCCATTCCGCCCGCTACGCCCTGGAGTCCATGCCCTTCCCCGAGGCCGGCGCCGCGCTGCGGCAGGCGCTCGACAAGGCCACGGGGCTCGCGAGGGCCGGCATCATTGACTCCATCGGCGAGCGCCGCGACAAGGAGGCCGTGCCCGCACTTGTGAAACTCGTCTCCGACGCCGACGCACATATCGCCTCGTCGGCGGCGTGCTCGCTCGGCAAGATCGGCGGACCCGAGGCTGCCGCGGCGCTCAAGGCCGCGAGGCCCAAGGCCCCGGCGGCGCTCAAACAGGTCTTCGCCGACGCCTTGCTCCTCTGCGCGGACAACCTGGGCAGGGGAGGGGACAAGGCGGGCGCCGCTGCCCTCTACAAAGAGGTCTACCAACCCTCCGAGCCAGAGCACGTCCGCACCGCTGCCTTTCTCGGAATGATCCTCTCGGCCGATGACCCGTCGCCACTGCTCGCCAGCGGCTTGACGGGCAGCGACCGCGCGGCCCAACGCGCCGCGCTCGACGCCCTCCACGAGCTGAAGACCGAGGCGGCGACGAAGGCCGCCGCGGCCCAGATTGCGAAGGCATCGCCACAAGTCCAGGTCGCCCTCATCGAGGTGCTGGCCCAACGGGGCGACGCCGCTGCCGCGCCCGCAATCATCGAGGCCACGAGGAGCACCGAGCCACCGGTTCGCGTTGCAGCGCTCCGCGCGCTCGGCTTCCTCGGGGAACCCGCCGCCGTCGCTGTCCTGGCCGAGGCCGCGGCGAAGAGCGAGGGAGCCACACAAGAGGCCGCGAAGGAGGCCCTCGCGCGGATTCGGGGCACAGGCGTCCGCGAGGCGATGGCGGAGCAACTGGGCAAGGCCAGCCCCGCGGCCCAGGCCGAGCTGGTGCGCGCCCTCGGCGTCCGCCGCGACACGGCGGCCGTCCCTGCGCTCCTCAAGATGGCGAAGGGCGACGATGCGGCGGCCCGCGCCGCGGCCCTCCGCTCCCTCGGCCAACTCGCCGACGAAACCGCGGTCGCGGAACTCGTCGGGCTGCTCGTTCGTGCCGTGGCCGACGCCGACCGCGAGGCTATCGAGAAGGCGCTGGGGGCCATCTGCTCGCGGAGCCAGCGCGCCGACGCCTGCGCCGCGCCCATCCTGGCCGCGGTGAAGTCCGCCGCCGCCCCCGCCCGGGCCTCGCTGCTCCGCGCCATCGGCCGCCTCAACGTGCCGGGGGCCACGCAGGCCCTGCGGGCAGGCGTTGAGGACAAGGAGCCAGCCGTCCGCGACGCCGCGATCCGCACCCTCGCCGAGAACGCGGGCCTCGATGCAGCACCCGACCTCCTTCGACTCGCCAAGGAGGCTGCGGAACCGGCCCATCGCGTGCTCGCGCTCCGCGGCTACTGGCGCCTCGCGGGCCTCGCGGGTGACAAGCCGCTCGAGGAGCGCTGGAGGATGTGCGAGGCCGCGATGGCCGCCTCGCAGCGCCCCGAGGAGAAGAAGCTCGGCCTCACCGAGCTTGCCAGCCTGCCGCACCCGGGCGCGCTCAAGCTCGCGGAATCGCTGTGCGCCGACGCGGCCGTGAAGGCCGAGGCCGAGGCGGCAGCCGTTCGCATCGCCGCCGCGCTGCTCGGCAGCCACCGGGCCGAGGCGAAGGCCGCGCTCGACCGCCTCGCTGCCAACGCCAGCCCCGCGACGCGCGCCGCGGCCCGCAAGGCCCTCGATGCCCTCGACCAGCACGTCGGCTACGTCACCGCCTGGCAGGTCGCCGGCCCCTATCGCCAACAGGGCAAGCAGTGCCAGGAGCTGTTCGACATCGCCTTCCCGCCCGAGCAGCAGGGGGCCAAGGTCGAGTGGAAGGCCCTGCCCCCGCCCGCCGACCCCGCGCTCTTCTGGCAGGCCGACCTTCTCCCCATCGCCGGCGGCGACCAGTGCGTCGTCTACCTCCGCACCCGCGTGTTCGCGCCGCGCGAGTTGAAGGGCCGACTCGAGATCGGCACGGACGACGGCATCAAGCTCTGGATCAACGGCAAGCTCGTTCACTCGAACAACGTCATGCGCCCCATCGTACCCGGGCAGGACAAGGCGCAGGCCACGCTCCAGGAGGGCGCGAACGACTTCCTGCTGAAGATCACGCAGAACAACATGGGCTTCGCCGCCTGCGTGCGGATTCGAGCCGCCGATGGCTCGCCCATCCAGGGCCTGCGCTTCGAGCCCGGCCCGCCGAAGTGACTTGCCGGCGCCACAGGCCGGCGCCTATAATGGGCCATGGGCCGGCCACTCTACCAGGGGGCCAACATGTCGCGTAGAGCGATGCCTTGCTTCGGGCTTCTGCTGCTCCTGATGTCACCCCTCGCTTCGGCAGCGTCCGCGCCCGAGAACCTGGCGAGGAAGGCCAAGGCCGCCGCGTCGTCGGAATACAACGCACAGTACGCCGCACAGCGCGCCTGCGACGGCGAGATCCCTTCGCCGATCTCGAAGGCGGACGTGGGCAAGGCCTGGGTCGCCAAGGGCAACGACCATCCCAAGGGCGTCACGTTTACCCTCGAATGGCCCGAGCCGGTCACTGTCGCCGAAGTCGTCTACTACGGCCGCACGGGCTGGGTCTGGGGCGAAAACTGGCGCGACTACGAGCTGTACCTCGACGGCGCGTCGGCGAAGCCCGCGGTCAAGGGCACGCTGAAGGCCGGCCACGGCGGGCAGCGCATCAAGCTTCCCGCTCCGACGCGGCTCCAGCGCCTCACGCTGAAATTCCTCAACTCCTACGGCGGCCCCAACCCCGGCGCGTCGGAGATCCAGGCTTACGCGGAGAGCCTGCCCGACGTGGCCCTCGGCAAGTTCGTCGCGCCGACGAGCCTGGAGGACACGTTCGCGCCGCCTCCGCCCATCGAGGACTCGCCGGCGCTGGTGGCGAAGCTCAAGGCGGGCGGGCTCGGCTTCGCAAAGCTCCTCGTCGTCCAGCGCCACCACATCAACTGCACGCACGTCTACACCTACCACTGCGAGGGCCAGCGCGACGGCGGCGGCATCTTCCTCGCCGACCTCGCCGACGGCTCGCTGAAGCAACTGCTCGATTCGAGCCAGGGGCAGATCCTTGGCTGCGACCTGTCCTACGACGCCGAGGCCATCCTCTTCAGTTGGCGCAAGAAAGGCTCCCCCTACTACCAGCTCTACACCATCGGCGTGGACGGCTCGGGGCTGACGCAACTCACCCAGGGTGACTACTACAACTACGACGGCGCCTGGCTGCCCGACGGCCGCATCGTCTTCCTCTCCACCCGCATCTCGCAGGCGGCCTACTGCTTCTTCACGCCCGTCGGCATCCTCTACACGATGAACGCCGACGGCTCGGACCAGCGGCGCATCTCGGCGAACTACCTGAACGACTTCACGCCGGCCGTGACGAATGACGGGCGAATCATCTACGGCCGCTGGGAATACGTGGACCGCCCCGCCATCCCCATCCAGAGCCTGTGGACGATCAACCCCGACGGCACGATGCTCCAGGGCTTCTTCGGCAACCGCGTGCTCGACCCCGCCAGCTTCATCGAGCCCCAGGCCATCCCGGGCTCCACGGCCATCCTGTGCACGCTCACCGGCCACAACGGCTCCTGCCGCGGCGCCATCGGCATCGTCCACCCGGCCAACGGCGACAACTCGCAGGGCTCCATCCGCAACGTCACCCCCGAAATCCGCCTCCGCGGCGTCGCCGTCAGCTCCAATGGCCCCCGCGGCCCCTACCAGACGCCCTACCCGGTGGACGGCACGCACTTCCTGGTGTCCCACGACGGCACGATTCTGCTGCGCGACTACGAGGGCAAGGAGCAGGCGGTGGTGCTGAAGCCGACGAAGCTCGGCTTCTACAACCCGCGCCCCCTTCGCTCCCGCGCGAGGCCGCCCGTCCGCTCGCCCTACGCCGCGCCCGAGAGCACGGAGCAGTGGGCCACCGTGTTCGTGCAGGACATCTACAACGGCCTGGCCCCCCACGTCGAGCGGGGCGAGGTGAAGCAGATCGCCGTCGTGCAGGAGCTGCGCCGCACCCTCATCTCCAGCGCAGGCATCCACAGGCCGGCGTTCGACTTCCAGCGCGTGCTCATCTCGTGCGGCGCCACCTACGTGCCGAAGAAGGTGTGGGGCTTCGCCGACGTGGCGCCCGACGGCTCGGCCTGCTTCAAGGTGCCCGCGCAGCTACCCCTCTACTTCATCGCCCTCGACGCCCAGGGCCGCGCCGTCCAGCGCATGCGCAGCCACACCGCGCTCATGCCCGGCGAGGTCCAGGGCTGCATCGGCTGCCACGAGCAGCGCCACGAGCCGCCTCAGCGCGACCGCCTCCTGCCCGTCCTCGCCCGCCCGCCGCAGGATCTCGTCTCGCCCGAGTGGGGCGCCAGGGGCTTCGACTACGCCTCGATCGTCCAGCCCGTCCTCGACAAGCATTGCATCAAGTGCCACAACCCTGTGGGCGGGACTTCCGCGTCCCGCGTCCCCCCGAAGGGCATTGACCTGACCGGCGACCGCACGGATTATTTCAACATGTCTTATGAGTGCCTCGCCCGCAAGGACCAGGGCCGCACCGGCAGTCCCTACGTCAACTGGACCCCCAGCTACAACGGCCACGAGTGGAACATCCTGGAGATCACGCCGAAGAAGTGGGGCTCCCACGCCAGCAAGCTCGCCGAGATCGTCCTCGCCAGCCACCCCGACGCCGACGGGAAGCCCCGCGTCCAGCTCGACGAGCCGAGCCGCCGGCGTATCTTCATGTGGATTGACCTCAACGTGCCCTACTACGCCACTGCCGACACCGCGCTCCCCGAGCTGCCCGCCTGCCGCCAACTGCTGCCCAATGACCTCCGCAAGGCGATGGACGACGTGTATGCCCGCCGCTGCAACGACTGCCACGCGGCGGCGAAGCTGCGGGTCGCCACCCCCTGGCGGGGCCACAAGTGGGGCGAGTTGGGTGTCCGCATCGAGCACCCGGAACTCAACACCTTTCTCCTGGCTCCCCTGGCCAGGGCCGCCGGCGGCGCCGAGCGTTGTGGGAAGCCGGTCTTCGCCTCGAAGGACGACCCCGACTATCAGGCCGTCCTCAAGACCTTTCTGCCCATCCACGAGCTGATGAAGCAGCGCCCCCGCATGGACATGCCCGGGGCGAAGCCCGCCTCCTGCTGCCTCGTGGACGATGGCGGCCCCTGCCCTTGAGTACGCGCCACACAAGAGAGAGCGCAGAATCCCTGCGGGCCCGGGTGTCCTGCTCCCGAAGGGAGCGTGCGGGGTAGCCGGCGGCTTCAGCCGCCGGGAACGGGCGCCCAACTACCCCAAGTCCCGAAGGGATGGCGGAAAAGGATGCCGCGCGACGGGGTGGGGATCTTGATGGGTCCGGGGAGGCAGCCTGCGAAGGAGGTGTGTGCACCGCATGCGCTTGCGGCCACAGCCGTTATGGCATGGCGCCCTGGGTGCCGCCTATGGTTTCAAGATCCCCAACCCCCATTGCGCGCGCGTGGGGATCTTGAGTACCTTGACCCCACCCCCCTCGCTCAGGCGCTCACCCCCCGTTGCGCATGGGTGAGCGTGTGGCGGGTGGGGCCCGGACGGCCAGGCAGAGGATCGCTCGAGGCGGATGAGCTAAGAAAGGTTCTCGGGCTGCCTCGCGAGAGGGTTCTGCCGTCCCTTCGGGACTGCCCCGAGGGTTGGCGGCTGATCCGGCGGCTGAAGCCGCCGGCAAGACCCTGTCGTCCCTTCGGGACTGGGAAGAGAGGCCGAGCGAGCACTACCGTCCCGTTTCCTGTGCGGCGGTGTAGTAACCCGGAGCGGCCGGGGCGCGCCTCCGCGTCACTTCTTCTTGCTGGGCGCCGTGTTCAGGCGCTGCTGGATGGCCTCGTCGCTCTCATCGGGCGTGAAGGCGAACTCGCCGATCTTCACCGCGTCGCCCTCGACCACGGGGGGCGCGTTGAGGAAGCTGCGCGGCACGATGTTCCCCGTGGTCCGGCCGTTGGCCGTGACGATCCGCGCGACGGGCTTCGCCAGCCGCCGACGCCACACGGCGCCGCCCGTGGCCGGGTCGAGCGCGGCGACGTGGACCCCGCCGCTGATCTCCGGGTGCCGCCCGGCCGAGGCCACGACGCGGCCCTGGTGCATCGCCACGCCGTAGACCGGCCAGGTGGACTCGATCTGGCCATAGGCGACCATCAGCCGCTCGCGCGGCGCCACCAGGCTCCGCCACAGCAGCGCGCCGTCCCTGGCCCGCAGCGCGTACACGCGGCCGTCGTGGCACCCGAAGACCACGCGGTCGCCCACGACGAGGGGCTTGCCGCTCACCCGGCCGCCCGCGGTGAAGCTCCAGCGCACTCTCCCATCGGCCTCGCGCGCCTCGACCCGATGCTGGTGGATGACGCTGACGATCCGCAGGCCGTCGGACGCGTCCACGGGCTCCGTCTCGGCCGCCGTCGCGCGTTCGCCCCAGCGCAGCCATTCGTCGGCGATCGGCCCCCCGGGCAGTTGCGTGGTCGCGGGTGGCGCGCTCGGGGTCGGCGTGCTGTCGCCCTTCTGCACGCGCCGCGGTTCGGGCCATGCCTCGAGCAGCGGCTCGGGCGTCAGGCACGTGTAGCCGCGCAACTGCGTGAAGCAGCGGCAGGCCGACGGCGTGAAGTAGACCCTGCCGTTGGCCGGCGTGGCCCCGATCGCGCAGCCCGATCGCACGACGCTCTGGAGCGTGCCGTTGAACGCCTTGTCCCAATAGGTCACGTAGCCCGCGATGAAGAGGTCGGGCGTGGCGGCGAAGCGGTTGCAGCGCTGGTTGTACGACAGCGAGGCCGCCTTCGTGACCTGCACGGTGTCGAGCGGCGCCTGGTAGATCGTCGTGTGCCCTGCGTAGTAGATCGTGCCATCGCGCACGAGGGCGTTGTACATCGAGTCGTTCCAGGCCACCTTGAAGGTGCCTTCGCCCATCAGCTTGCCGTCGCTCACGCGGATCGAGCCGACCCATCCGCCCTCGCCGCGCCCGCCGATGGCGCTGCCGCAGAAGACGGCCACGTAGTCGCCCGCGGCGACCAGTTGCCCGATCGGCTTGCCCGCGACCTCCTCATTCCGCCAGATCTCCCTGCCGTTCACCAGGTCGAGGCAGAGCACGGCCTTGGCGACGGCCCACGGCCACCGCGAGCGGAGCTTGGAGGCCGGCTCCGCGACGACCGTGAAGACGCGCCGATTCGCGGCGTCCACCGACGGGAAGAGGAGCGCCACGCCCTCGGCGGGCAACTTCCACCGCAGCTTGCCGGTGTCGGCCTCCAGGGCGAAGAGGCCCGTGTCGAGGTTCACCAGCACGAGGCCGTCGGCCACGCGCACCTGCGTGCCCTCCTCGGGCAGCGGCTTGCCTTCCGCGGCGGCGTAGCGCACCGTCGTTTCGCCGGTCCGCGCATCGAGGGCGACGAGCGGGCCGTCCTTCTCGACGAAGGTGTAGACGCGCGCCGCGTCCATCACGAGCTGCCATCGGCGATGAGCGGCGGCGCGGTCGCGCGGGCGCTTCCAGAGCGGCACGCCGCTGAAGGCGTCGAAGCCGCCGAGCAGGCTCTCCGTCTGCCGCTTGCCATCGGTGAGGTTGTAGTCCATGCACAGCCGGCCGTCGGCCACGCGCACGCCGGCCCCTGGGAAGTAGCCGGCGGGGTTGCCGCCGAGCTCGATTGGCTTCACGCCGCTGATCCACTGCATGTGGTGCGGCTGGCGCACGAGGTGGTCGTGCGACACGCCGTTGCCGTCGGCGCCGTGGTCGAAGTGGCCCCAGTCGTCCATCTCCGCGGGACGCGGCTTCACCGTCCTGGTCCAGGCCCCGTCTCGCCGAACGAGGAGCACGCCCTTCGGGGCCAGCACCCGCAAGAGCTCCTTGTCGTCGGGCGAAGGCACCTCGGCGATCAGCAGGTTCACCGCGTTGTCGCCGAAGGGCAGCCGCTCAGTGTCGTGCCACGTTTCCACCGTGGCGAGGCCATAGAGCCCTTTGGCCTGGAGGGCAGCCCTCGCAGCGTCGCGTGCGGCGTCCGAGCGTGCCAGGCCGTGCACGAGCCGGCGGCCGCCGCGGGCCAGAGCGATCTCCAGTTGCCCGTCGGTCGCGCCGACGTGGACGGCGAGGCCCGCCTCCACGCCCGCCGCCTCGGGAGGCAGAGCGCCTGCTCCCGCCCCCGCCGCGAGCGTGGCGAAGGCGACCAGCGCGGAGGCGATGCCCGCGACAGGTGTCATGGCAGAAGCTTGATGCGGACGTTGCGGAAGAGGAACTGCCCGCCCTGCGGGACCTCGGCCTGGAGCGAGAGGTAGCCCTTGGGGACCTTCACGCCATCGGCCTTCCAGGCCGGCTTGCCGTTGATCTCGAGGGCCGCCGTCGTGCCAGCAACCGTGAGGACGAAGCGGTTCCAGTCGCCCGACTTGATCAGTCCCTTGCTGGCCGCGCCCTTGAGGTCCGACACGTTGCCCTCCATCCCCTGGCGGATATTGGCCTGGTAGCCGGCGGGCCAGGGCCGTCCCTTCGGCACCGACGTGTAGCGGAAGTAGACGCCGGAGTCCCATTTGTCCGGCTTCAGGGCCTTCCACTCGAGGTCCAGCACGAAATCGGCGTACTGCTCCTTCGTCTGGACGAGTCCGTTGCCGCTCTTGATCAGCAGCGCGCCGTCCTCGACCACCGCCTCGCACGTCAGCACGTCCCACGCGGCCAGGTCCTTGCCGTTGAACAGGTCGGTCCAGCCCTCGGGCTCGCCGGCCCGGCCGTGGCTGGCGGCGACGACGCACGCCAGGGCCGCGATCGCGGCGGCCCAGCACCCACAACGCCTTGTCATCACTGTACTTCCTCCTGGCTTCGACGGACGGAGCGCTCCGAACACGGGGCACCATCATAGCATGGACGCCACTGCCACGCCACCTGCGGACCGCTGGCGTCGCAGCCCGTGTGGGTTTTGGGATAGTTTCTAAGCTCCCACCGATTCGACACTTACACAAGCTGGCCGACTCCGACGCCACAAGTCCAGCAGCGCGCATCACTTACGCCTGGTCGGCCGCAAATCGCCGATCCTCGCCCTTCCACCCATTCTGTATCACCTGATACACTGGTGCAATATGGGTGAAGCCGCGAGAACCGCCGATTCTCACCATTCTGCCCATTGTGTATCACCGCCTCCCTTGGGCCAGGTCACAGGCTGGAAGCCTGTGCCACCGCTCCTGCTCAGGAGGCGGCACAGGCACCTTGCCTGTGGCGTTTCCTCTCGCGACAGGGGCCTCTGTCGCACATGCCCGCCCGACGCGCGTGCCAGGTCGTCCTCCCGACATCAGACATTGCACTTGACAATTGGGGCAGCGGCTCGTATAGTCTCCATACGCCTTGTCTTGCATGGCGACATGATGTTGTGGGCCGGCAACGATGAGGGAGGGGAGGACTCTGACCGGCACCATCTCGCAGGAGAATCCCACGGATGAACGGAGGCACGACAGGGGCGCAGCACGGCGGGGTTCGGCGGCGGTCGCCGCTCCTCCGTGTGTGTGCCGGGTTGATTGCTCTGGCGGGGGTGTTCGGCCTGGCCTGGGGCGGTGAAGGGGCGCCGCCTGCGGCGGGGCCGCCGCCGGGGGAGCCGGTGGGCGCGGTGGAGGTGAGCGAGTTCAAGCTCTCGTACCCCGCGGCCGCCGAGGCGAAGCACACTCTGTACGAGAAGCACCCCGGCCTGCCCAAGCTGGAGGACGTGGCTCAGCTTCCGATGCGGCTGGGGAAGGCCGCGGATGGCTACGTCGCGCTCCGCAATGGGGCCGAGGCCGTGACGCTTGCCCTGGGCGACGTGCCGAAGCTGCCGCTCAAGAGGTTCTACCCCAGCGCCATCGTGAGCATCGAGGAGCAGATCGTCGCCTGGTTCAACGCTCGCAGGGTGGTCGGCGTCTTCGTGGCGACGCACCCGGCGGACATGATCGTGCAGTTCGACCGCGCCCGCAAGGTGGTGGGGCTGGAGGACCTGCGCGGCGACCGCAAGGACCTTCGCTTGGTCGTCTGGGTGGGGCTGGTGACCAAGGTGCGCACCGTCGCGTCGGGCGCGCGCGTGCCGCAGGACAAGCGCATGGACCATCCGCTCCACGAGCGCATCCGGCAGCTCTCCCCCGTGCAGGCGGCGGCGGCCGGCGCCGCCGAGCGGCACGACGTGATGGACAAGGGTTCGCTGGAGCGCTACACGGGCTTCCTGAGCCGCCACCCCGGGCGCCGGGTGGACGCGGCGCTGTCGTCGGACGACCGGCCGGGCGGCGTGGTGCTCGACTACCTGGTGAGCGAGAGCAAGCCCTGGTTCGCGTACTTCCAGGTCTCCAGCACGGGGACGCAGTACACGCGCCCCTGGCGCGAGCGGTTCGGATTCGTCCACAACCAGCTCACGAACCACGACGACGTTCTGACCCTCGACTACTCCACCGCGGGGTTCGACGCGGCCCACGCGGTCACGCTGTCGTACGAGGTGCCCGTCTTTCAGTTCGACCGGCTGCGGTGGCGCACCTATGCCTCGTGGAGCAAGTACACGGCGTCCGACGTCGGCATCGCCGAGGCCGAGTACCGCGGCCAGTCGTGCAGCGTGGGCACCGAGCTCATCTGGAACTTCTTCCAGCACAAGGCGTTGTTCGTGGACGCGGTGTTCGGCGGGCGGTGCGAGCACCTCCGCGTGGAGGACATGCTGCTGGGCGAGGAGGGCGACGAGCGCCTGCTGATCACGTACTGCGGCCTGCGGTTCCAGCGCCTCACCGAGTTGGCAACCACGTACGGCTCCGTGATCCTCGAGAAGAACCACCCGGGCGCCGCGGGCACGCACGTGGACGAGTTGGAGAAGCTGGGGCGGACGGATCCCGACCGGACGTTCCACGTGCTGAAGTACGACCTGTCGCATTCGTTCTACCTCGAGCCGCTGCTGAACCCGACGGCGTGGGAGGACCCGACGACGTGGCGCAGCTCGACGCTGGCCCACGAGCTGGCCTTCTCGGTGCGGGGCCAGCGCGCGATGGGCTCCCGCCTGATCCCCCAGTACGAGATGGTCATCGGCGGCGCCTACACGGTGCGCGGCTACCCCGAGTCGATCGCCGTCGGCGACTCGGCGTGCGTCGCCTCGGCCGAGTACCGCTTCCACGTGCCGCGCGTGTTCAGGCCGCAGGCGCAGGTCGCGAAGCTCCCGGGGTTCAACCAGCCGTTCCGCTTCGCGCCCCAACAGGTCTACGGCCGGCCCGATTGGGACCTCGTGCTCCGCGCCTTCTACGACGTGGGCCACGTGGAGAACACCCGCGCAAAAGAGTTCGAGGTAGACCGCACGATCCGCGGCGCAGGCGTCGGCGTCGAGCTGCGGATCAAGGACAACTTCAGCCTCCGGTGCGACTACGGCGTCGCACTGGACGACATCCGCGATCCCGTGACCGATGAGAAGCGTGTGAACTCGGGCGACCACAGGATTCACACCATTTGCACCCTGTCCTTCTGAGGCATCCTCAGCGGCAGGGAAGGGGACACACTGGAGGACCACTCGATGCGGTTTCACGGTTCTTGCTCCGCTGCGCCGGCGCGCTGGGCGTTCGGCGTGCCCCTGGTTCTAGCCGCCGCGCTGGCCGCCGTGTCGGCCGGCCCCATCGGCGAGCAGGTGATCCGCGGGGACGTGGCGTTTCAGCGCCAGGGCGACCTCACGACGATCACGGCCAGCCACAACAGCATCATCAACTACCAGGGCTTCAACATCGCCGCGCCGGAGACGGTGCGCTTCCTCCAGCCCTCCGCCAGCGCGCGAGTCCTCAACCGCATCATCAGCCCGGCCCCCACCACCATTGACGGCCAGCTCCTGGCCAACGGACACGTCTACCTCGTCAACCCGGCGGGCATCATCTTCGGCCAGAACTGCTTCGTGAACGTGGGGGGCATCTACGCTGCCGCGGGCAACTTGAGCGATTCGGACTTCCTGGCCGGTATAGACCGCTTCACGGGCGCCGCGGGCGAGGTGGTGAACCGCGGCACCATTGTGGGCAACTCGATCGCCCTCGTGGGCAGCCGCGTGGCCAACTACGGCTCGATCCTGGCCGAGCGCGGCACCGTGGTCATGGCCGCGGGCGACGACGTGCTGATCGGCAGGCGCGACGGGCACCTCTTCGTCAAGATCGAGGGCGCCGCCGCGAGCGGCGAGGCCCCAGCGGTCGAGAACGCCGGCACGGTGAACGCCGAGGGCGGCACCGCCGTGCTCGGCGCCGGCGACGCCTATTCGCTCGCCATCCGCACGACAGGCGTCGTCAAGGCCGCCGATGTGACGGTCGAGGGGCAGGGCACGGGCGCCGTCGAAGTGGGCGGCACCGTGGACGCCTCGAGCCCCACCGGCCAGGGCGGTAATGTGAAACTCCTCGGCGAGCAGGTGGGCCTCGTGGGCGCCACGGTGGATGCCTCGGGCGCCACGGGCGGCGGCGAAATCCTCGTCGGCGGAAACTACCAGGGCAGCGGCCCCGAGCGCAACTCGCTCTTCACCTGGGTCGGCCCCGACAGCGTGCTGCGCGCCGATGCGGGCCTCAGCGGCAACGGCGGCCGCGTGATCGTGTGGAGCGATGGCGCCACAGGCTTCTACGGCAGCCTCTCGGCCCGCGGCGGCGCCCTGAGCGGCGACGGCGGGTTCGCCGAGGTCTCCGGCAAGGGCTACCTCGACTTCGCCGGCTCAGCCGACCTCCGCGCCCCCGCCGGCAATGTGGGCACAATCCTCCTCGACCCGACAGACATCAACATCGGCCCCCCGCCGGACGCGCCACTGCTCTCTATAGTTCCGCCTCTGCCACTCGTTCCTCCTTCACCCCCAGGATACGTGGTCACGGACCCAGGACCCGCCATCTCCAACATCAGCACCGTCACACTCGCGGCGCTGCTCGTGGGGGCGGATGTGACCATCGCAACATCACCCGGCGCCGGCGGCCTGGGGAACATCGCGGTCGTCGTCCCCTTCGACATTCCTGCGGGTTATCTGACCCCGTTCCGGCTCATCCTCAACGCCGACAACATGATCACCGTCGCGGCCCCGCTGTGGAACGGAGGGCCGGGCGGGATCACGATGAACGCCCCGACGGTGAACATCGGCGTTTTCGTGCAGCTGAACGGCGGCGACCTGGCGGTGACGACGGACAACTTCACGGTGAACCCGGGTGGGTTCGTGTCCGCGCCCGGCGGCATCTCGATCGCGCCCTTGACCGCCGGCCTCGGCTTCACGCTCAACGGCGTCGGGCCGCCTCCGCCGGGCGACCTCTCCAACTTCACGCTCACCAACCTCTGGACAAACGGCGCCACGGTGACGATCGGCGACGCCACCACCGGCCCGATCGCCGTCAACGCAGGCAGCCTCGCCGGGCAGGACTGGGGCGGGCTGACCCTTCAGGGGGCCGGCGTGACCTTCAACGGCGCGTTCACGCTCCCGACCGGCACCAACTTGCTCGTTGACGCGGGCCCCTCGTTGGCAGTCAACGGACAGATCTCCGCTCCTGGGGGAAACGTGACCTTCAATGCGGCCGCCCCAGCGACGCAGACGCAGCCCATCGTGGCAGCGGGCCTGGAGCTGCTGGGGACGGGGCCGTATACCCTCACGAATGCGAGCAACGACATCACGACGCTCGCGGGGAGCACAGGCGCGGTGAGCTTCCGCGACATCAATGGGTTCGGCATCGGAACGGTCAACACGCTGGGCCTGACCTCGTCGGGGAACGTGACCTTGCAGGCCGGGGGCGCAGTGACCCAGACCCAGCTCATTTCGGCGACGGGCCTGGAGCTGCTCGGGGCAGGGCCGTACACCTTGACGAACGGCGGCAACAACATCACGACGCTCGCGGGGAACACGGGAGCGGTGAGCTTCACCGAGACGGATGGGTTCGACATCGGGACGGTGAACCTCACGCTGGGCCTGACGTCGTCGGGGAACGTGACGCTTCAGGCCGGCGCCCTGGTGACCCAGACCCAGCCCATCGGGGCGACGGGTCTCGAGCTCCTCGGCGCGGGACCCTACACCCTGACGGATGGCGGCAACGCCGTGGGGACCCTGGCGGCGAACACGACCGGGGCGATCACCTACACCGATTCCAACGCGCTCACAGTCGGCACCGTCAACACGGTCGGGGTCGCCAGCGGCAACAACCCCATCGCGCTCACCCTGGCGGCGGGCAACACGCTGACGGTGAGCAATGCCCTCGACGCAGGCTCCAGCACCGTGCAGTTGAGCGCCAACGACGCCGCGATCGGCGCGACCGTCACCGGCAACAGCGGCATCACGATCTACCCCACGACGACCGTCACGAACATCCGCCTGGCGAGCTCCGGCCCAGGCCTGGTCCTCGACGACGCGGAGCTTGACTTGCTCAGCAGCACTGGCACGGTCACTATCGGCCGCACCACGAACAACGGTGTCGTCGAGATCGCCGAGGACGCCGCGGTCAACGTCGGCTACGCCCTCCACGTCATCGGCGGAAGCTACGACCAGGACCACAACACCGTAGACGCCAGCGCCATGACCATCCAGGTGGACGAGATCACCAACCTCGCCACGACGCTGACCGCTAACGGCGGCCTGACCATCATACCCTACACGTCCGGGCGCCCCATCAACATAGGCGATTCGAGCGCGGCTAACCTCGACATCAGCGAGGCCGAGCTTGGCAACCTCGTGAGCTCCACCGGCCTCACCTTCGGCAACGCCACCGCCGGCGCCGTGGGCGTCCAGGACGACGATGGCACCCCCAGGCTGAGCTTCGCTTACCCCACGACGATCCTCTCGGGCGGCAACATCGCTATTAGCAGCACCATCGGAACGGGCGACCTCACCCTCAACACCGCGGGCGGCACGATCACCGTCAGCCAGAAGATCACCGCTGCCACCGGCAGCATCCTCAGCTTCACCGCGACTGGCGACATCAATATCAACGGCGCCATTGACCCGCCCTTGCAGGTGCTGATGGACTCCGACGACGATATCAACGTGGCGGCGGCGATCGCGGCGGACGACCTCATCCAGTTGCGTGCGGGGCGCGACGGCACGGGGAGCGTGATCCTCACCGGCAGCGGAAGCCTCACGACCGACAACGCGACGGACAACAGCGCCATCTGTCTCGAGGCCAGCGTCGCCCTCCCCACTGGCATCAGCGGCAACGTCGCCTTCGGCGGCGGCAACGTGACGAGCGATGACCTCCTCACCGTCGTCGCCCACGTCGGCTCCATCAGCCACACCAACGGCTCACTCTCGGCTGCGCAAGCATCCCTCTATGGCGACACGGGCGTCGCCCACATCTCCATCAACGTTGCCACCCTCGCCGCCGGCACGGGCGGCGCGGCCGGCCAGGACATCAACCTCACCGATCCCAGCGGCGGCTTCAGCATCGGCACCGTCGGCACCACCGTCGGCGTGAACGCCGGCCTCGGCAACGTGACGCTCCAGTCGGGTGCGGCAGTGACCCAGAGCCAGGCCCTGGTTGCCACTGGCCTCGATCTGTTGGGCACCGGACCCTACACGCTCACGAACGCCTCGAACGACATCGCGACCCTGGCGGGGAACACGGGCGCGGTGAGCTTCCGCGACCTGGATGGTTTCGACATCGGCACGGTGACCACTGTGGGGCTGACGTCGAGCGGCGACGTGACGCTCCAGTCGGGTGCCGCAGTGACCCAGAGCCAGGCCCTGGTAGCCATTGGCCTCGATCTGCTGGGCACCGGGCCCTACACGCTCACGAACGCCTCGAACGACATCGCGACCCTGGCGGGGAACACGGGCGCGGTGAGCTTCCGCGACCTGGATGGTTTCGACATCGGCACGGTGACCACTGTGGGGCTGACGTCGAGCG
>Ga0307379_10002641_pt1 | contig 26389 bp, 18 predicted proteins | sample UN2MG_FD_202237 | JGI IMG/M metagenome (GOLD analysis project Ga0307379, IMG submission 202237) | Soil microbial communities from Risofladan, Vaasa, Finland - UN-2 | ecosystem: Environmental > Terrestrial > Soil > Coastal area > Acid sulfate soil | place: Finland: Risofladan, Vaasa | collected...
GTCTTACAGATGAGGAAACAACTTAAAGCTTATCTAAAATGTGATAGAGTGATGTTGTCGAAATTTAAAAAAACACTTTCATTCATATTAATAACAGCTCTATCCGTTAATTTTCTTCTTTATTCTTATAAGAGTTATTCTCCCCCCCCAAAGCCGAATCGATCTCGTATTCAATTGTAAATTGTCCTTCACATGAAACCCCGCACCACACAACCAATTTTGTTCAACTTATAACAGGCACTCAAGGCGAGAACGGTTCTGAAAAAGAGTGTTTTTGCGATAGCTGCTGTACTCAAAGAGCATCATCTGTTGTTACGTTATCCACAGTTACATTAACATTAGAAAGACATTCAACCTTTATAGTAACTTTAAACGAGTCTATATATACCAAGGATTCATACAAAAACCTTCCCATCCGTTCTCCCCCAGCTAATTTAGCTTAATGCTTAGAAGGCGTTAAGCTGCACAGACTTATATTATCTATTTGAAGATCGCTATGTTTAACCAACTATGTGCCTATGATTTTTACACAGTTAAGGCTGAGAATTATACGCTTATATTCTAGCTTCGTTAAACATAAGAGTTATATGGAATTCTTTGAGGAGAAGATTAATGCATTATTTGTATAACAGCCTGCTAATAGCCGAGTCCGTGTTATTAAATACTATGATCCTAGCTTTATTACTTCTTAGCTTTACACAAAAAACCGAGGCTCAAACCAATTCCGGCCACAACCACGACCAGGCGCCTATGGAAGCTATGGACGACCATACCCATCATACGGGGGCGGGTCATCCATACGATCTAACGCCTATAGGAGTTATGGGCGGCCATACTCATCATGCCGGAGGATTGATGCTCTCTTATAGGTATATGTATATGAGCATGGACGGCAACAGAATTGGAACGAACAGAGTGAGCAACCAAAGGGTGCTTGAGGACTTTATGGTTACCCCAACTGACATGGACATGCAGATGCATATGTTTGGCCTGATGTATGCCCCTACTGATTATATAACCCTTATGGGTATGATCCCTTATGTGAAAAAATCAATGAACCATTTAACGAGATCAGGCGTCCGTTTTAAGACTGAATCAGAGGGGCTTGGAGATATTAATTTCACGGGTTTGATAAAAATATATGACAATCATAGGCAACGTGTTCATCTAAACGCCGGGATGAGCTTTCCGACAGGATCAATAGATGAAAAAGATACAACACCCATGGGCCCAAACCAACAGCTTCCATATCCTATGCAGCTCGGCTCCGGAACCTTTGATCTTCTACCGGGAATCACATACTTAGGACAGCACATCGACTTATCCTGGGGATCGCAAGTGAGTGGTACGATAAGGTTGGGAGAGAATGATCGGGATTATACACTCGGAGACACGCTTGATATGACCGCATGGGGGGCATATGATTGGTACAATTGGATTAGCACCTCGGCAAGATTGGATTGGCAGTTTTGGGGGAATATTGACGGTGCCGACCCGGCTCTAAATCCAGCGGTCGTACCTACAGCTGACCCTAATCTCAGGGGAGGAAACAGGATGGACCTACTGTTTGGATTAAATTTCTATGTTCCTCAGGGGCCAAGATTCTTAAAAGGACAAAAACTGGCAATTGAAATGGGCTTCCCGATTTATCAGGACCTGGACGGCCCTCAACTTGAGACAGATTTTGTTCTCACAGCTGGGTGGCAGTATTCTTTTGCTGCTTATTAATTACGAAGAGCCATAGAAACTGTATGCTAATTAAGTGGTGCATACAGTTTCTATGTAAAATTCTTTGAATGTCAGTTATTATTATAAATATTAGCGATTTGCTTTACTTATTATTACCAACTATTTGGAGGATCTATCGATGGCAAGAATATTAAATCTAAACTCATTTCTCTTAGTCCTACTTATAGCAACATCATATATTGCAACTGGTATCACTGGATGTGACAGCAGCGGTGGTGGCGGCAACAATAAAACTACAATACGGGGTGTGATAGAAGAAGTCATCGGCGGAACAGGAGATGTTTCAGATATAAGAGTTAGTATATTCGAAAATAACAGCCGCCGTGTTTCTGACCGCACAAACCAAGCCGGGGAATTCAGGCTTACCTATAAACCAAACCAGAATCTTGCCAGAATTGAATTTGAAGGTGAGGATTTCACATTATCGAGATCCATAAGCGTAACTGAGGGAAGTGACGTAACATTAGATGAAATTATTGATACAATAACTCCGGAGATCATCTTTACAGATTGGGTAGTCGATCAAAGGCGATTAGAACTTTCTAGTTTTGATCAAGTCATTTTTAATGATACTGAAGCCACTTTCAGGATTGACGGCAAGGGCAAGAACTGTATACGAGCAAAAGGAGAAAGCAGAGTTGAGATCACTGCTCTGAGCATATCACTTATAAACTGTAACGAAGGTATTACTACATCGAGTTTTGCTCTAGTTGATCTTCAGGCTGACGAGGATATCAATGTGATCGCAAAGAAGGATGGGGTAAAATCACAGGACAACTCTTCTGTCTCACTTTCCATGACTGGGAACCCAATTGCAAATAACATTTTTATAACTTCAGATAAGGAAAACGGTATTAGGGCATCAGGATCATCTGTTGTCATAGTAGACCCTCAGCTCAACTGTACTATTACAGGGGCAAAGAACGCAATCAGCCAGAGCGGAACATCTACAGTTGATCCCGACGGCTGCACACTTGTTGGGAATTAATACAAAAGACGGGATATTTTGGATGCTTGTGACACGACAGTGGCAAATCTTAGTGAGCCTCTGCCCAATTGTCACCGGAGCCCATATCAACTTTGATTGGCACGATTAGTTTCCAAGCTCCTTCCATTTCTTCTTTAACCATCTTGGAAAGCTTTTCTAATTCGTCTTTTTTAACTTCAAAAAGTAGTTCGTCGTGGACTTGAAGTATGAGGCTTGATTTATAACCCACCATCTTATCATTAATTCTTATCATAGCTATGTTGATTATATCGGCGGCTGAGCCCTGGATAGGCGTATTCATTGCAGTACGCTCACCAAATCCTCTGAGTCCTCTATTATTGGACTGAAGCTCGGGTATTGGCCTTCTACGGCCAAGGATTGTCTCGGCATAACCTTTTGATTGCGCGTCCATAATGGATTTTTCTATGTACTCTTTTACTTTCCCGTAGCGTTTGAAATATTCATCAATATAGCTCTTTGAAACTGCAATCGAGGTCCCTAACTGCTTGGCTAACCCAAATGCGCTAATACCATATATAATGCCAAAATTGATGTTCTTAGAAAGCCTTCTCATATCTGGAGTTACCAGGTCTTCTGTCACGCCGAATATTTCTGCCGCCGTTCTGTTATGAATGTCGCTGTCGTTTAAGAATGCCTCGACCAAATTGTCGTCCTTAGAGAAATGGGCGAGTAACCTGAGCTCGATCTGAGAGTAATCTGCCGATAGAAGGGTATAACCTTCCTCTGGAATAAAAGCTTCTCTTATACGCCTTCCCTGAGCTGATTTTATGGGTATGTTCTGAAGGTTGGGATCACTTGAACTGAGCCTGCCGGTTGATGACCCAACGGGATTAAAAGAAGTATGTATTCTGCCCGTGTCGGGATTAATAAGCTTGGGAAGAGAATCAATATATGTTGATTTGAGTTTGGAAAGTGTCCTATGCTCTAAAACTTTTTCCGGGACAAGATGAAACTTGCTGAGGTCAGTTAAAACTTCTACATCAGTAGAAGGCTCACCTTTTTTCGTTTGCTTCTTTTGAGGAAGATTAAGGGTTTCGAAAAGTACTTCGCGAAGCTGCAAAGGAGAATTCAGATTAAATTCATATCCAACTTCTGAGAAAATATCTTTTTCTATCTGTTTGAGTAGAGATTCGAATTCTTTAGATAATTCTTTTAACTTATCAGAATCAATATGAACTCCGTTCATCTCAACCTTAGCTAGCACCTTAATAAATTTAAGCTCTATATCCCTAAAGACATCCATTAAGTTGATTTCATCCAGCTTAGGGGCAAGGATACGGCTTAGGAGCATTGCCACATCAGCGTCTTCTGAAGCGTAATCCCGCGCTACTTCAAGCTCAACCTCATCAAAATTGATCTTCGATTTGCCGGTGCCTGTAACATCTTTATAAGAAATCATCTGGTGCCCAAGATATAATCTACAAAGCTCATCCAAGCTATAGCTATTCCTTGAAGAATCTATCATGTGGGCTGCAATCATTGTATCAAAACTAATTCCGTTTAATTTGAGCCCATATTTCTCAAGAACTACTATTTCATACTTCAAATTCTGCCCGATCTTGGCTATTTCTTGGCTCTCAACTATTGGTTTTAACTTGTCCAGCACCAAAGAAAGGTCAAGCTGTTTTGTGGAAGAATCGGTAAGGGCTCTGTGTGCAACAGGGACGTAATAAGACTCATGTGGAGCCGGACAGAGCGCTACACCTACAATATTTGCGAGCATAGGGTTTGGCGAAGTGGTCTCCAAATCAATGGAAAGCTCTCCGGTCTCTTTTATTTTGCTGATAACCCTGTCCAGATGGTCTTCAGATAATACTAATTGATACTCATCATATGAAACAGTGCTTTCATCTGCATCTCCATTGTCAGAACTGCCTTCATCACCAAGTTCCCGGAGCAAGTTTTTAAATTCAAGATCCTGGAATATCTGCCTTAACTTGTCGTCATCAAATCCATTGTACTTAAATTTATCAAGCCTCGTTTCAATATCGACGTCAGTCTTTATTGTCACAAGTTCTTTGCTTAGCACGGCATCTTCTTTCTTCTCTTCTATTAACACTTTTTGTCTTTTCGAAACACCGTCCAGATTATTAAAAAGCTCATCCAGAGAGCCGAATTTAGAAATTAAGCTAACTGCTGTCTTTTCCCCTATCCCTTTAACACCCGGAATGTTATCAACTGCATCCCCAGCCAGAGCAAACACGTCAATAACCCTTTCAGGAGCAACTCCGTATTTCTCCTTCACTTCTGGGATGCCGGTGATCTTATTTTTCATTGTATCTAATAGGGTGACCTTGTCTGAAACTAATTGGCAAAAATCTTTATCCCCAGTAACTAATACAACATTAGCATCTTCCTTCTGGACATCTTTTGCGATCGTGCCCATTAGATCATCAGCTTCAAAGCCTTCCAGTTGAACCTGTGGAATATTAAACGCGTCTACCATTTCGAATATCATAGAAAACTGTTGGGCAAGGTCTTCAGGTGGCGCACTTCTATTAGCTTTATAAAGGGGGTATATATCGTCTCTAAAAGTTTTACCTTTAGAATCAAAAACGATTCCCAAATGTGTCGGCTCATAGTCTTTTAAGAACTTAAAGAGCATTGCCGTGAAACCGTAGACAGCGTTTGTAGGTATTCCTTTGGAATTGCTTAGATGTCTAATGGCGTAGTATGCACGGAAGATGTAGGAACTTCCGTCAATCAGATATAAAATCGGTTTTTCCATAACAGTACAGTTTAGGTTTTTAATGTATGGGTGTCAAAGTAATTATCTTCAATTGACTTAGTGGAATAAAAAAAATATAATCGAATTAACGATGGTGAGGAGATAAAATGGGAACACTAATAATTGCATGGCTAATAAGCGCGGTAAGTTTATTAATTGTAGGGCATATCATACCGGGGTTTGAGGTATTAAATTTCGGCTCAGCGTTAATTGCTGCTGTTGTAATTGGGCTCATTAACGCCACAGTGGGATTGTTCTTAAAGATTATTACATTCCCTATATCAATCCTGACCTTTGGGATATTCCTTCTAATTATTAATGCACTGATGCTGATGTTTGCGTCTTCACTGCTCTCAGGATTTACAGTTACAGGATTTTGGGCTGCTTTTTTCGGCGCAATTGTGCTTGCGGTTGTAAACATGCTGTTTAGAAGCCTTGTTGGCGGACGTGAATAAATCTATTTATGAGGTTCTACAATAACTTTTATGGAGTCTCCGCCTTCTTCTACCATTCGGAACCCGGCTCCGGTTTCAGATAGTGGTAGACGGTGAGTTACCATGTCGGCAACGTTGACCCGCTTTGATCTTATTAACTCAAGAGCAATGGCTAAATCTGAAGGAGATGCAGCATAGGAGCTTAGGGTTTTTACACCCGACCACCATAGATTGTTAAAAGGAATTTCGATATTGGTATTGGGCCCTGAAGGCGCGAAGAATAGAATTGTCCCACCCGGCTCTACCAGATCGAAAGCTTGTAGAATTGCAGATTTGGCCCCTACACAAACAACAACCATATCAGCCAATCGGCCTTCATTAACTTCTTTTATACGAGAGGCTATATCGTGATCGGCGTGAAATGCATAATCAGCGCCGAAATTCTTGGAAGCGTTAAGCTTGTAATCGTTAAGATCAGTTGCGATTATCCGCCCTGCCCCCTGAGCTTTAGCAAGCTGAATATGTAGAAGCCCCGTCATCCCGCTTCCCATTACCAAAATGCTGTCAGTCATTTGAAATCCGGCTAACCTCTGTCCCCTGATAACACAACCCAGGGGCTCTACAAAGGACGCCTCTTCATATGTTACTTCATCTGAGAGCTTAAGCACGCCACGGTCAACATTAATTTCAGGAATACGAATAAATTCTGAAAAACCGCCCGGATCAAAACTGGTCGATCTTAGGGTTTGGCAGGAAGAGTGGTTTCCTCTCATACAGTGATAGCAAGTGTTGCATGGAACATGATGTGTAGCAATTACGCGGTCTCCAACTTTGAAATTGGATACTTTCTCGCCTATTTCTACAATTTGACCGGCTATCTCATGGCCCAATACTAGAGGAGCTTTTGGAAGTCTGTACCATTCCATCAAATCGCTCCCGCAAATACCGCTCGCATAGACTCGAATCAATATTTCTTCGGGACCGATCTTGGGGACCGGCATCTCTTCAAGCCGAACATCGGCATTTTTATAGTACATTGCTACTTTCATTGTTGCTTTCATCCAGAACCTTTTGGAACTTTAATAAAGCCTCGCTGAGGCCTTAGGCGTTTGCAGCTTTTTTAGATTCTTCTTCCTTTAAAGTGAGAAATATGTCGTGAGCCTGTTTAGCATTGTTATTTTCATGGACAATTGATCTTATGGCTCTTAGAACTGCAACCGGATTGTCGTTCTGCCAGATATTGCGCCCCATATCCACGCCAATAGCGCCTTGCTGAAGAGCATTATAGGTCATCTCAAAAACATCCATCTCGGTCTCAAGTTTTGGGCCGCCGGCTATGACAATTGGCACGGGACAGCTGGTGGTAACTTTTTCAAAATCTTCACAGTAGTAAGTTTTCACTATATGAGTTCCTAGCTCAGCGCATATACGACAGCAAAGTGAAAGGAAACGAGCGTCTCTTTTTTCAAGCTCTTTCCCTACAGCTGTAATGCCGAGCACAGGGATCCCATACTCTTCTCCCTGGTTTACAAGCTCTGCAAGGTTAAGCAGAGTCTGACTTTCATGATCACTCCCTACAAAAACAGAGATACCAACACCTGCTACATTTAACTTAATAGCATCTTTAAATGAAGTTGTGATCCCCTCGTCTGATAGATCAGCCCCAATGATGCTTGATCCGCCTGATACTCTGAGAACGACATTTGCTGCTGAATCAGGGTCCACTGAAGTTCGAAGAACACCTCTGGTGAGCATGATAGTGTCTGCATAAGGTATTAACGGCTCTATTGTTTTACGTGGTTCTTCAAGTTTGTGTGTGGGTCCAAGGAAATATCCGTGGTCAAACGCTAACATAACGGTTCTGCCAGTTTTAGGATTAATAATTCTCGACATTCTATTTTTCATACCCCAGTCCATATTCATAACACCTCTCTATTTTAGGATTATTTCAGTCAAAATTTATAGCAATCAGCGCTAAAAGTCAAAGAATGCAGCTACTTTATCGGCTCATATGCGGCTCTAAAGGCTTTAAGGGCTGTATCTATATGTTCTTGGGTGTGCGTAGCCATAATCGTTACTCTGATCCTGCACATACCATGCGGTACAGAGGGAGGCCTAACAGCAGGCGTGAACACTCCGTTTTCTCTTAACATTTTAGCAAAATTGAGCGCTGGCTCAGCGTCTCCGATTAGAACGGGAATGATGGCGGAATGAGACGGCAGTACTCTGAGCCCAGAATCTTCTATACCGGTCTTAAACTTATTGACCATGTTCCAGAGATGCTCTCTTCTCTCGGGCTCATTTTCTATTATATCGATTGCAGTAATTGAGGCAGCTAAAGAAGCGGGCGGCAATGATGTATCAAAGATGTAGCTCCTGACTCGGTTCCTTATGAAATCTATTAGTTCTTTACTTCCGGCAATATAACCGCCTAGAGAACCGACAGCCTTTGAAAGAGTTCCCATTACCACCGGTACCCTGTCTTCAACACCAAAGTGCTCTGTAGCTCCACTACCCCTCTTGCCGAGAACCCCGGTGGCATGAGCTTCATCAATCATCAAAATGCAACCGTATTTTTCTGATATCTCAACTAACTCTGGAAGTGGAACAAGATCGCCGTCCATACTAAAAACAGTATCGGTAACTATGAGTTTTCTGCATTTTGTATTTTTATCGGATTCTATAAGCTCCTGAAAATGATTGAGATCAAGATGCTTATATATTCTTACAGTTGAGCGAGACAATCTGGCACCGTCAATGATGGAAGCGTGGTTAAGCTCATCGCTGTAGATAATATCATCACTTCCGACAAGCGCTGAGATAGTGCCAATATTAGCTAAATATCCTGAGCTAAATAGTATTGATGACTCAGTATTTTTAAAACGGGCTATCCTTTCTTCAAGCATTCTATGGAGATCGAAACTACCGCTCACAAGACGTGATCCACCTGAGCCTGTGCCGTATTTTCCCAACGCAAGCTTAGCTGATTCAACTACTTTTGGGTCTACACTTAGACCTAAGTAACTATTTGATCCGAGAAGGACGTAGCTTTTCCCAGAGATCGTGACTTCAGGAGATTGCCCGGTTTCCAGTTCAGTCAATATACGGAATAACTGTTTATCGTGAATTTGTTTAAGTTCTTCTTTTATCCATTCAAGAGAATGTTGCATAATAGTATATTGGTATCTGTTAAATTAAGCATGTTCTGTTGCTTTTTTAATTGAGCTGTATGTCACTCGGACCAGTTTTTTTAGATCTTCCATAGGAATTCCGACTGGAGGCATGAGAACAACAACATTTCCCAGTGGGCGAAGAAGAACTCCGTCTTCCATCGCGTGATCCGCTACCTTCCAACCCATTTTTAGCTCAGGCGCATATGGTTCTTTGGTCTCTTTATCCTGAACAAGCTCAATCCCCACCATAGCGCCTTTATTTCTGATGTTGCCCACATGTTTTAGACCACTGAACTCTTTTAATTCGTTTTCCAGAAATTCGATTTTGTCTTGGAGCTCGTAAAGCGTGTTGTAGTTTTCAAATGCTTCTAAATTTCCCAATGAGGCAGCGCAGGAAACTGGATTGCCAGCGTAACTATGACCATGGAAAAATGTTTTAAATTCTTCATAATCCCCTAAGAATGCATCATAAATCTTTTGAGTGGTGATAGTTGCTGAAAGAGGCAAATAACCTCCCGTAAGTCCTTTCCCAAGAACCAGCATATCAGGGGTAACGTCCTCATGCTCACAAGCAAACATCTTCCCAGTCCGGCCAAATCCGGTAGCGACTTCATCTAGTATGAGAAGGACATCGTATTTATCACATGATTCCCTAACTCTTTTTAAATAGCCTTGGGGAGAAACGATCATGCCACCAGCTGCCTGAACATATGGTTCCATTATCACCGCCGCTATTTCTTCGTGATTGTCTTCTAAAATATGCTCAAGCTCTGTAGCACATGCAAGATCACATGACGGGAATTCTTTATTAAGCGGACACCTGTAGCAGTAATATGAAGGCGCATGGAATGACTCAAATAAAAGCGGTTTAAAGGTAGAGTGGAATAGATCAATTCCACCAACTGATACCGCGCCGAGCGTATCACCGTGATATCCGTTCTCTAAACTTAGGAATTTAATTTTCTCGGGTTTGCCTTTGTGCTTCCAATACTGAAAAGCCATCTTAAGAGCTACCTCTACTGCGCTTGCTCCGTCACCTGAATAAAAAACCTTTTTTAATCCTTCAGGACAAATCTCTATTAGTTCTTTAGCAAGCTCTGCTGCAGGAGGATTTGTGACTCCTAGTAATGTGCTGTGGCTTAGTTTATCTACCTGGTTTTTAATTGCGTTATCTATCTCGGGGACTTTATGTCCATGTATATTTACCCAGAGTGAAGACACTCCGTCTATATATTTATTACCCTCAGAGTCGATTAAATAAGCCCCCTCTCCACCCTCTATTACTATTGGGTCCTTTTCCTCGTACTCCTTCATTTGAGTAAAGGGGTGCCAAACGAACTCTCTATCGTAAGCAACTAATTTTTTTGTACGATCAGACATGGTCTAGATTATTATATAGGAATATGAGGTTAGTGTAAGTCTAAGCAGTGTATTTGAAAAAAGACCAATCAATTTACATCTGTTCTCAGAGGCATCTCCAGATCATCCAGCATTCGTAAATCCTCTTCGGGAGTTCTCACGCGCGCGGTTAGATAATATCCAAGAATCATGGCGTTTGCTCTGGCAATAAGGCCCATAGCCTGTAAATTTTAGACTACTGTAACCATTAACAAAACAATGGCGCTCTATTATCGCATTTAGGCCATCGAAATCTGAAAATTTTAGGGTCTATTATCATTTCTAGATTATAATTGAAAAATTGTATAACCTTTCTCTATAAGGCACTCCCGGAGGTATTAAATTTTGGCAACTAAACTAAGAAAATATGGTCTATTTATAAACGGGAAGGAAGTTGGAGCTAAGGGCGGCAAAACATACATTAGAGAAAATCCGGCTACAGAGGAGCCTTTTGCACAGATAGCAGAGGCGCAAAAGGAAGATGTTGATAAAGCAGTTAAGGCCGCAAGTAAGGCATTTGAGACCTGGTCAAAATTGCCGGTATCTGAGCGGGTTAAATATGTACGGAAAATAGCGGAGATACTCGAAAAAAACAGAGAAAAAATTGCTCTAACAAATACCCTAGAAACAGGGAAGCCAATAAGAGAAAGCAGGTTAGTAGAACTTGGTGGTTCAATCAAGACTCTTGAATATTATGCCGGCATTAGCAATGAGTTAAACGGTGAGAGCATAAATGTTTCAGAGGCACAGCTGACCGTAACGATTAGAGAGCCCATAGGAGTTGTCGGGCATATCATTCCCTGGAATTTTCCACTTTTGTTGTCATTTTGGAAAATTGCGCCAGCATTGGTTGCAGGCTGCACTATAGTTTTAAAGCCTGCGGAACATACCCCTTGTGGTATCTTGGAAGTTGCAAAGCTGTGTACAAAAGCCGGGTTACCTAACGGCGTACTTAATATAATTCCTGGTGATGGGGCAGTTGCCGGTCAAGCTTTAGTAGAGCATCCGGGAGTGGCGAAAGTAGCATTCACCGGCTCAACTGAAGTTGGAAAGATCGTGATGAAAACGGCGGCTGATACTATTAAACGAGTAACGCTAGAGTTAGGTGGAAAAGCACCGTGCATCGTGTTTGATGATGTTGATATTGATAACTGCATAGAAGCCACTTTGAGGGGCGGTTTCTTCAATCAGGGAGAAAACTGCACGGCCGTAACCAGGCTGCTACTTCATGAAAATATATATGACAAATTTCTATCCACATTTATAAAACGGGTTAAGAAGATAAAGATGGGCGATCCATTACAAGACGATACCGAGATTGGCTCTGTTATCTCGCGTGAGCATTTTGAGAGTGTTAAATCGTATTTCGCAAAGGGCAAGAATGAGGGTGGAAAAGTGCTTGCCGGTGGAAAAAGACCCGCTAAATTTAAAAAGGGTTATTTCTTTGAGCCTACAGTGCTTGGTGACGTTGACCCTAAAGCCACTATTGCTTGTGAGGAGATATTTGGGCCTATTGTGGCAGTAATACCGTTTAAAACAGAGCAAGAGGCTATAAACATTGCCAATAACACAGTTTACGGTCTCGCTGGCGGCATCTGGACTCAGGATATAAAAAGAGCGCTCAGGGTAGCCAAGAAAATACAGGCAGGATACTTATGGGTAAACACATACGGGGGGATTATTCCTGAAACTCCGTACGGTGGATTTAAACAGAGCGGAATCGGGAAAGAGCTTGGAAAAGACGGGCTCAATATGTACCTCGAATCAAAAACGGTAAATATATTTATAGGGGATAAAATCCCGGCTTTTTATAAGGGGTAATTATTGAGCTTGGAAGGGGAATACGACTTTCCAGTCTTTCTTCATATCCACAACTGTCCAGCCATTTTTGTTTGCCTCATCCAGTGCATTATTGAGACGACCGATATGGGAATCCTTATCATATGCCCACTCTCTCTTTGCATCTGTGTGATGAACGAGCACCATTAAACTCGGCCCGTCACCTGCCGCTGTCCACTGAAGCATTTGGAGGTCGCCGTCTGAGTTGCCAAACGCTGCAATCGGGCGGCGGCCAATGTGGCTGTTTATTCCCACAGGCTTTCCTTCTTTATCGTCAATAAAATCTATCTCCGCCTGACGTACAAGAACGGGTTTACCGTCACGAATCTCAAACTCGGTTTTAATACTGCTGCCAACTACCTGCTCGGGCGGGATGCCGTATACCTTTTCAGTCCAGGGGCGCATAAATTCAATTCCGCCGCCAGAGACTATATATGTTTTAAAGCCGTTAGAGCGTAAATATGTAAGCAGCTCAAGCATTGGCTGGTAAACAAGCTCTGTGTAGGGACGGTTAAAGCGAGGATGCTTGGCTGTAGCGAGCCACTGTTTAACAGTCGTTTGAAACTCGGTCTGCGTCATCCCGGCATGTGTAACTATTAGGAGTTCTAAAAGACCTTCATACCCGCTTGCTACAAGTGCTTCTTTATCGTTTTCGAGTACCGCTTTGAAAGGCTGCTGTGCTTTCCACTCTGGGTGAGAAGGAGCTAGCTCTTTTATGCGGTCTGAAACAAAAGCGAGCTGGAAATAGATCGGCTGCTCTGCCCAAAGGGTGCCGTCGTTGTCAAACACTGCGATACGTTCTTCTGGCTTAACATACGACTTGCTGTTTGAGTCTGACACCTGCTCTACAAAAGTTGTTATTGATTGTTTAGTATGGCCTTCGTTCCAAGAGGGTAAAGGGTCCTCAGCATCTGCATTAACTGCTAAAGTAAAAGATAAAAGTGCGAATACATATAGGAATTTTCTCATCAATGCTCTCCTGAGATAATTATTAATTCGGTACTTAAAACTAAAATATAAACATGCATGGCTATTGGGTTTTATGTTCAATAGCCATGCGATTATTTTTAAAGTTTCTAAAAGACCGCCTTTATGGTGATCCTGGAGCTTCCTGCAATTGCTCCATTACCTGATCAATTGAGAAGCTAGCCGCTTTTTGTCTAGGTGGAAACTCCTTTAAAGTAGCCAGGAATTTCCCTACATACGCCTGTGCAGGGACTAGTAGGAACACATGATCCATATACCAGTCGTAATAGGTATTTGATGTGATGTTGGCACGCTCATAAGGATCGCGTCTTAAATTAAAGAGTAGTGGCAAACGCAAAAGAACAAAAGGATCTGCCCATAGGGCCAGGGTCCCCTCTGTACGCTGTTCCGCAAATATTAATTTCCAATCTTTAAAGCGTAGTGCAGTCAGGTCTCCATCGTCAGAGAAATAGAAGATCTCTTCTCTTGGGCTGTCTTCAACTTCACCTATTAATAAAGGAAGTGAGTTATAGCCGTCAAGGTGGACTTTATAACTGCGCCCGCCAAGTTTTTTGCCTTTTAAGAGCTGTTCTTTAATATCCGGGTTCCCTGCTATTGCAGCAAAGGTTGGAAGCCAGTCCATATGGTGCATAATGCCGTTTGATACTGCGCCGGCTGGAATTTTGCCTGGCCACCTAACCGCTGCAGGCACGCGCCATCCGCCTTCCCAGTTGGTGTTCTTCTCTCCACGGAATGGGGTCATTGCAGCATCTGGCCACGAATTCATATGTGGACCGTTATCAGTGCTGTAAAACACAACTGTATTGTCCGTAATACCAAGCTCATCTAGTAATTTCAAGAACTGCCCAACATGCATGTCATGCTCTACCATGCCGTCTGAGTACTCATCCTGTCCTGAAATGCCTCTGAGCTCAGATTTTACATGTGTACGAAGATGCATACGAGTACCGTTCCACCATACGAAAAATGGCTCTCCAGCTTCATTCGCTTCTTTAATAAATCTTATTGCCTCAGCTAGAGTTTCATCATCAACTGTTTCCATTCTTTTTTTAGTTAAGGCTCCTGTATCTTCAATCTTTCCGCCGGCGTAGCTATGAATCACACCGCGTGGGCCGTATTTTTCTCTAAACCCAGGATACTCTTCTTCACTTGGATAATCAGGGAGCTCCGGTTCTTCTTCAGCGTTTAGGTGATATAAGTTTCCGTAAAATTCATCAAAGCCGTGATTTGTAGGCAAGTGCTTATCTTTATCACCAAGATGGTTTTTACCGAATTGGCCTGTTCTGTATCCGCTTGCTTTTAGAACGGTTGCAATTGTAGGGTCCTCTTCCTGCATTCCAAGCTCAGCCCCGGGAAGCCCGACCTTACTGAGCCCAGTGCGGATTACACTCTGACCGGTGATAAAACTGGCTCGTCCTGCTGTACAGCTCTGCTCACCGTAATAATCTGTGAAAATCATTCCCTCTTTAGCGATTCTATCAATATTTGGTGTGCTATAACCCATAAGGCCCCTTGAGTTGTAGCTCAAGTTAGTCATTCCTATATCGTCACCCCATATTACCAATATGTTTGGCTTTTTGTTTTTGTCATCAGATTTTTTATCCTGTGCGCTGGCTTCCTGCAAAAAAGCGCCTGAAACAAAAAGTAGAAATACAATCATAATAAATAATCTCTTCATTTCCCTGTCTCCTTTTATTTGTATTGCCGCTTCTGTTAAACTCTTATTTTTCATTTTTCACACACCTAAATCCCGAATGGGACAGTCCTGTATCAGGGCTTGCTTTCTGCCTGAATGCAACCCTGTACCCTGAGCAATAAGACTCATTACACAAGAAAGAACCGCCTCTTTGAACTTTCTTTTTTGCGTATGGCTCTACAGGGTCTAAACTATCTTCTGGACCCGGAGGGTTTTTTATTCCCTCAGGTTTATTACTCATTTCATAGTAATCGCTTCTATACCAGTCACTCGTCCATTCCCATACGTTTCCAGCTATATCGTATAATCCGTATTTGTTAGGCGGGAAAGATTTTACGGGTGCCGTTACAATAAAACCGTCTTTGCCAGTATTAGAATTCGGAAACTTGCCTTCCCACGTATTGGCTTTAGGGTTGCCCTCATCGATACGCTCATCACCCCATGAGTAGGGCTGGTTTTCAAGCCCACCTCTTGCTGCCCATTCCCACTCTGCCTCTGTAGGTAGGCGCTTGCCCGCCCATTTACAGTACTCATCAGCATCAAACCATGAGATATGAATAACTGGGTGATCATCTAACCCCTTGAGACCGCTTCCGGTTCCTAAGGGATGTTGCCAGCTTGCGCCAGGAACCCAAACCCACCACTGATAGAAATTGTTTAAATCAACATCCTTACCAGGGGAATTAAAGACAAGAGAGCCCGGGACTAGGACGCTGTCATCAGGTTTGGGAACCCCTTCAGGAAGCTGCTTTTTCAGTTCCTCCCAATCAGGCTTTTGCTCGGCAGTAGTTACATATTTGTTATCTTTAACAAATTTTTCAAACTGAGCATTCGTGACCTCAGTTTCATCCATCCAGAACGGATCCAATAAAACCCTATGCCTCGGGAGCTCATCAGGATGGGTAAGCTCATCGTCTCCGCCCATCATAAAATCAGCCTCAGGTATAGGCACCATTGATGCATTTAATTGATCTTCTGTTTTATTGTCGGATTTACTGCAAGAGAAAAACAATAGAATAAGCAGCATCACACACACTGAGGGCATAAGTTTGATAATCTTATTCGCTACTTTATTTAAATACCTTCCGCTATAAATAAAAATTATGAATTCCGCCAAATACTAGAAGTTTATTTCCAACTCATTTTAATGCAGAACAATAAGATTGCTGCCTAAAATCAGCCCGTTCTTATTATAGCATACTATAAAACTTGTCAAACCTTTGGAGATCTATACACTTTGTAGAAACTCTCGTGTCGAGCTAAGTATTAAAAGTGATATCTTCTTCGAATTATACAAAGAAGATAAAATTATCCAGACAAAAAGGCTATGCAGCTTAGTTGTTTAATATCATGCAGTTGAAACAGTAAAGTCCCTGGATCTTACGGAAGATTGGTTGAGCCCATTAAATAGAGGTCGCATTCTCTAGCGGCTTCGCGGCCTTCGTTGATTGCCCAGACTATTAGACTTTGTCCACGTCTGGCGTCACCTGCGGCAAAAACACCCTCTACACTTGTCATATATTTACCATATTCGGCTTTCGCATTAGAGCGCTCATCACGTTCTATATTAAGTTGTTCAATAACAGTATCTTCAGGACCAAGAAAACCAAGCGCTAAAAACACACGGTCTGCAGGCCATACTTCTTCAGAACCGGGGACCTCTTTAAAAGAAGGTCTACCGTTATCTCCTGAATGCCACTCTATCTTAACCGTATGAAGCTCTTTTACATTGCCTTCGTCATCGCCTACAAATTTAGTAGTCAGAACTTCGTACTTTCTAGGATCCTCTCCAAATACTGCCATCGCTTCTTCTTGCCCGTAGTTAAGGGAATAAACCTTGGGCCACTGCGGCCATGGGTTATCAGGAGCGCGTTCCATTGGTGGAGTAGGTAATATTTCAAATTGGAGGAGACTCTTACACCCGTGGCGCATTGAGGTTGCAACACAGTCAGTTCCAGTATCACCGCCGCCGAGTACAATTACATTTTTATCTTTTGCTGAAATATAATTTCCATCTTCAAGATTGCTGTCTAATAAACTCTTGGTATTGGCTCTTAGAAAGTCCATTGCAAAATGAATTCCATTTAGCTCTCCACCCTCTATAGTTAAATCACGGGGTTTTGTAGCCCCTGTACATATAACTACGGCGTCAAAATCTTTTACAAGTTTCTCTGACGGATAGTCTTTTCCAATTTCAGTGCTGGTAACAAAGGTGATCCCTTCTTCTTTTAGTAAGTTCACCCTGCGGTCAACTATTGATTTATCTAGATGAGGGTTTGGAATGCCGTACATAAGCAACCCGCCGATTCTATCATCTCTTTCGAAAACAGTTACTAAATGCCCGGCTTTGTTGAGCTGTGCAGCGCATGCAAGCCCGGCAGGACCGGACCCTATAACAGCAACTTGTTTTCCTGTTCTTACCTTAGGAGGTTCCGGAACAACCCAGCCTTCTTCATAACCTTTATCTATAATAGTGCATTCTATACTTTTGATAGTTACAGCGGGTTCATTTAATCCTAATACGCATGAGCCTTCGCATGGGGCAGGACAAACTCTGCCGGTAAACTCCGGGAAGTTGTTTGTTTTATGCAAACGGTCTAGAGCTTCTCGCCATAAACCTTTAAACACCAGATCGTTCCATTCAGGTATTAGGTTATTTATCGGGCACCCGGAGGTTAAACCACCCAGCATATCCCCAGTCTGGCAAAATGGGATTCCACAATCCATACATCTTGAACCCTGCGTTTTTAATTTATCTTCAGGCAGATGTTTATGAAACTCTTTCCAGTCTTTAATGCGCTCAGATGGAGAACGGTCGGGTTCTAGTTCTCTGTCATACTGCATAAATCCAGTAGGATCACCCATTATACTTCCTACAAATCTCAATCAATATATTGATAGTATTCATTGTTTTTATATTGTAATCGAAAGGCGGGAAACTAATTTCCGCTTACTCGCGCCAGATCACTTTTGTTTTCCTCAAACGCGGCCATAAGAGCTTCATCTCCGCTTAAGCCTTTCTTCTCAACTCTTTGAATGGCCTCTAACATTCGTTTATAGTCCTTCGGCATTACCCTAACAAATTTCTGAACGATGCTACTCCAATTGGCGAGTATTCTTTTTCCTTTACCGCTGCCGGTGTACTCAATGTGGCGCTCTATCATGCTCTTAACTTCTTGTGCATCCTTTTCATTAATAGATTCGAGATCTACCATATCCTGATTGCAGCGTATTGAGAAATCACCCTCTTCATCAAGAACATATGCTATTCCACCCGACATTCCAGCGGCAAAGTTTCTCCCGGTATGCCCCAGAACCACAACGCGTCCACCGGTCATATATTCGCAGGCATGATCACCAACACCTTCAACAACTGCTCGTACGCCGCTATTACGAACGCAGAAACGCTCGCCGGCAAGCCCTCTTATATAAGACTCTCCGCCAGTAGCGCCGTAAAATGCGACGTTACCTGTAATGATATTTTCTTCAGCAACGAATGTGGATGCCTTTGGCGGATAAACAATGATTTTCCCGCCAGACAGGCCCTTGCCTAAATAATCGTTGGAATCACCTTCTAATATTAAAGTCATAAATTTAGGGACAAAAGCTCCAAAGCTCTGTCCAGCTGACCCTTTAAAATGAAGCCGTACCGTTTCTTCAGGCAGACCGTCTAAGCCATATTTTTTAGTAAGCTCGCTGCCTAAAATTGTTCCAACAGTCCGGTTTATATTCTTGATAGGGAGAATAGCCTCAACAGGCTCCCCATTTTCAAGAGTAGTTCTGCATATATCAAGCAAGACCTTATTATCAAGCGCTTCATCAAGCCCATGATCCTGTTCAATTTGAGAGTATCTGCCATAATCACTTGGAACATCAGGCTGATAAATCACATCTGAGAGATCAAGCCCCTTAGCTTTCCAGTGATCAACAACTTTTCTCATTTCTAATTTGTCAGTTCTTCCTATCATCTCATTAATAGTTCTAAAACCAAGCTCTGCCATTAGTTCTCTTACTTCTTGTGCCATAAAGTGCATAAAATTAACGACATGACTTGGGTCACCGGTAAATTTCTTACGCAGCTCTGGGTTTTGTGTTGCAACTCCCACAGGGCATGTATCTAAATGACAGACACGCATCATGATGCAGCCAAGAATAATTAGCGGCGCTGTTGAGAATCCGTACTCCTCAGCTCCTAATAGTGCCGCAATAACTATATCTCGACCAGTTTTCATCTGACCGTCAGTCTCAAGCACGACACGGCTACGCAAGTTATTAATCAGTAGAGTCTGATGAGTTTCAGCAAGCCCGAGCTCCCATGGAAGCCCTGCGTGCTGTATGCTGCTTTGAGGTGATGCACCCGTTCCACCGTCGTAGCCGCTAATGAGTATTACATCAGCGTGTCCCTTTGCCACTCCTGCGGCGATTGTGCCTACTCCGACTTCGGACACTAATTTTACATTTATACGTGCTTTTTGATTCGCATTTTTAAGGTCATGAATAAGCTCTGCCAGGTCCTCAATTGAGTAGATATCATGATGAGGGGGAGGCGAGATTAAACCTACTCCAGGGGTTGAAAGTCTGACTTTGGCTATCCACGGATATACCTTTTTCCCGGGCAGCTGACCACCCTCTCCGGGTTTAGCGCCCTGAGCTATTTTTATCTGTATCTCCTCAGCGTTTACAAGGTACTCACTTGTCACTCCAAAGCGTCCCGAGGCAACCTGTTTGATGGAGCTTCTTCTTAAATCCCCGTTAGGATCAGGAATATTCCGCGCTGCATCCTCTCCGCCCTCTCCTGTATTGCTCTTTCCCCCAATCCTGTTCATCGCTATTGCAAGACTTTCGTGAGCCTCTGAGCTTATCGCTCCGTAAGACATCGCGCCTGTTTTGAAACGCTTGCAAATAGATTCAACAGATTCAACTTCATCTATAGGTATCGGATCAGAATCTGTTTTTAGCTCTAAGAGTCCTCTTAAAGTAGCTAGCTGTTTGGACTCATCTGTAACAAGCTCTGAGAATTTTTTAAACTGCTCATAGCTATTTGCACGGCATGCGCGCTGAAGCATATGAACCGATTTCGGGTTATATGCGTGGTGCTCCCCATCGGGGCGCCACTGATAAAGTCCGCCCTCATCTAGAGTGCCGGGAACAACATCACGATCTGGGTATGCTGTGTCATATCTAAGTTTTATTTCTTGGGTAATGACATCAATGCCCGCCCCTTTAATCCTGGTCGGGGTCCATGTGAAATATTTATCTATAAAATCGTGGTTTAGCCCTATAGCTTCAAATATCTGAGCTCCATGGTAGCTCTGAATAGCAGAGATACCTATCTTAGACATAGTTTTTACAATGCCCTTAACAACACTTTTGTTATAGTTAATTATTGCTTTTTGTTTATCTAGACCACTTAACATCCCCTCATTTATCATGTCTAGAATTGTCTCATAAGCCATGTAAGGGTTAATAGCGCTTATGCCGTACCCAATAAGCAGCGCAAAATGATGCACCTCTCTCGGTTCTCCGGATTCTAGGACTAAACCGACTTTCATACGGTTTCCGTTTCTTATTAAATGATGGTGCAACCCTGCTGATGCCAAAAGCGCCGGAATTGGAGCATTTTCCTTGTTAAACCCTCTATCAGAAAGCACTAAGATATTTGTACCTTGAGATATAGCTTTATCTGCGCTCTCAAATAATTCAACTAAAGCCTTCTCAAGACCCTTGCTGCCATCTGATATCTTAAACAAGATTGGTAGAGTGGCCGATTTAAAGTTTTCATTACCAAGATTTTTTATCTTCAAAAGATCTTCATTAGTTAATACAGGTGCTTCAAGCCAAATTTTCCTGCAGTTCTGAGGACCCGGATTTAAAATATTCGGCTCAGGACCAAGAGTCATTTCCGTTGCGGTAATAAGCTCTTCACGAATCGAATCTATTGGCGGGTTTGTCACCTGGGCGAAGAGCTGCTTGAAATACTCATATAAGAGTCTTGGTTTACTTGAAAGAATAGCTATAGGCGTATCCTTACCCATAGAACCCACTGGTTCAACCGCATTAGTAGCCATAGGGCCAATTAAAACTCTGAGGTCTTCAAAGGTGTAACCGAAGGCTCTTTGCCTTATTAGAACTTTCTTATGGTCAGAAGCTTCTTCAGCCGTTTGACCTTCTACATCTTCTATATCACTGAGTGGCAATAAATTATTATCAAGCCACTCTCTATAAGGCTTTTCATTAGCAAGATTTTCTTTAAGCTCTTCGTCTTCTACTATACGCCCTTCTACCGTATCAACTAAGAACATCCTTCCCGGCTGCAAACGCCCCTTATGCAGAACCATATCCGCGGGGACATCCAGCACGCCCACTTCTGAGCCCATAATGACCATGTCGTCTTTAGTTACGTAGTAACGAGATGGGCGTAGTCCGTTTCTATCAAGTACCGCACCCACCTTTGATCCGTCGGTAAAAGCAATTGAGGCGGGGCCATCCCACGGCTCCATTAAACAGCTATGGTATTCATAGAACGCCTTTTTCTCATCGCTCATAGTCTCATGATTGGACCACGGCTCGGGGATCATCATCATAACTGCATGTTCTATTGGGCGCCCGGCTAAATAAAGAAATTCAACACAGTTGTCGAAGTTGCCGGAATCACTGCCCTCAGGTGTTATGATTGGGAAAGTCTTTTCAAGATCATCTCCGAAAGCTTCAGATGAGAACACAGCCTCACGTGCATGCATCCAGTTAATATTGCCTCTAAGCGTATTGATCTCACCGTTATGAACAATATAGCGATAAGGATGAGAACGATCCCAGCTCGGAAATGTATTGGTACTAAAACGAGAGTGAACAAGCGCTATTGCCGATTCTATATCAGGATCATTTAAATCGGGATAGTATTTATCGAGCTGCCAGGTTGTAAGCATTCCCTTATAAATAGTTGTTTTGCATGATAGGCTGGCTATATAGAAAAATTCACCGCCTTTCATACCTGAAAGCCGTATTTCATTTAGCGCTCTTTTCTTGACTACATAGAGCTTACGCTCAAAACCCATCTGGTCAGTAATATTAGGACCGCGTTTAATAAAAACTTGTTTTATGTAAGGTTCACATCTTATTGCGGTATCGCCCAATGAGGAATTATCGGTGGGAACATCTCGCCAACCGAGAACCTCATGTCCTTCTTCTTTTAGGATATTTTCAAATGTCTGTGCGCATACCCTTCGTTCTGTAGCATCTTGAGGAAAGAAGATTGCGCCAACTGCATATTCTTCATATGAGGGTAAAGTGATACCGATATCTTCACATACCTTCTTAAAAAATTTATGCGGTTTTTGCACTAATATACCCGCACCGTCACCGGTATTGTCTTCACACCCGCAAGCGCCTCGATGCTCAAGATTTAAAAGCACCTGTATTGCGCTTCGGACTATTTTATTTGATTTTTCGCCCTTTATGTTGACCACAAACCCCATACCACAAGAGTCGTGCTCAAGCTGAGGGTCATAAAGACCCTGCTTAGGCGGATATCCAACAGGCTTCATAAAAACACCTTCCTAAGAATAATTAAAAAACTGAAGTAATTTTATAGATTACTTAGAGGATTGATCCATAACTGCGCCAACTAACCCATCATAAATTTAAGTTGTAAAAGGCTACAAGTCAACTCAAGAATCTTTCTGTCAACCCCAGAGCCTTATTTTAACATAAATATACGGTATTTGTACATATCTAAGCCCCATCTAGGCTTTATAGAGGTTGGTAATAGGGAAACGACGGTCTTTTCCAAATGCCCTTGCAGTAATCTTAATACCTGGTGGGGCTTGTCTTCTTTTATATTCGTTTTGGTCAACCATCTTTATTATTTTCTTTACCAAAGACCTCTTAAATCCTTGGGAAACAATCTCATCCGTACTTAAGTCATCTTCTACGTATGCTTTCAATATCGGATCTAGAACTTCATATGGGGGCAAGGAGTCTGTATCAAGCTGATCCGGGCGAAGCTCAGCGGAAGGTGGTTTATTTAAAATTGAATTTGGTATTACTGCTTTCCCCTTAGACTCATTATAGAACTTTGAAATCTGATAGACTATGGTTTTTGGAACGTCCTTTATTACCGCAAAACCACCTGCCATATCGCCGTATAGAGTGCAGTATCCGACACTCATTTCACTCTTATTACCGGTAGTGAGAACAAGCCAGCCAAATTTATTGGACAACGCCATTAAAATGTTTCCTCGGATACGCGCTTGGAGATTTTCTTCAGTTGCATCGTGTTTCTTGCCCCTAAATACATTCGAAAACATTTCATTGTAAGAACTAAAGGCGTTATTAATTGGGATATTAAGAAGCTCAATTCCCAAATTCCGGGCTAATTTTTCTGAATCACCAACACTACCCTTTGAGCTATACATAGAAGGCATTGCAACACCAACTACATTATCACTACCCAAAGCCTCAACTGCTACCGCTACAACTATTGCTGAATCTATTCCGCCGCTCAGTCCAATTGCAACCTTCTTAAAACCATTTTTAGTAATATAATCCTTTGTACCCATAACCAAAGCTCTAAATATTTCTTCTTCTTTTTTATTGAATTCCTCTAATCTGCATTTAACTGGGGGTTTAGTTATTGCTTTACTCTTCTTAAGTTCAATGACAATTACTTCAGCTTTCTCTGAATGTGCCACAAGTGTGTGACGCTCTTTACGCCGTCTGGGATCATGAATTCGGGAGCGAAATACTCTATTTACATTAATATCGGTAATGAGAAGGTCTTCCTCAAACGATTTTGCCCTCGCTATGATTTCCCCTGATTCTCCAATAACTACGCTGTGTCCGTCGAATACAAGCTCGTCCTGACCTCCGACCATATTACAAAAAACTATATTTACAGAGTTATCTCTGGCACGGGTCATAAGCATACGTTCTCTAGAGGCCACCTTAGAGGCATGATAAGGGGATGAAGAAATGTTTATGATGATTTGCGCATCGCCCAAAAGGGCTTGCCTTCTTGTGGGATCACCGGGATACCATATATCCTCACAGATATTGACCCCGAAAATCACCTCATCAAGTTTATATACAGGTGCGCGGACTCCTGATTGAAAATATCTGTTTTCATCAAAAACACCGTAATTCGGCAAATAGCGTTTGTGATAGACATCAATCAGTTTTTTATCATGTATTATTGCAGCAGCATTATAAATGTCTTCTTTTCTATCAGGAAAACCCACAATAACAGTGATATTACTAGAAGCTTTTCTAATTTCTTCAATTGTACTCATACTGTCGTTTATAAAGTTGGGTTTTAGCAAGAGGTCTTCAGGTGGATATCCGGTTACGGATAACTCCGGAAAGCATAAAATATCTACGCCACAATCTTTGGCAGAGGATATGTAGGTAAGAATCTTATTCAGATTCCCTTCTATATCTCCTACCTTTGCATTTATTTGTGCTAAACCTATTCGAGTCATAAGTATGTGCCCTTGAATTAGATTATAATAATACTTGAACAAGAAGCATAACTACAATATATCAAAAGATTTTCTTTGTTAAAAGGCCTTAATTCTGGATATTTGCCTGGTCTCTAGGAAGTCTAAGATAAAGCGATAGCGATATGTACTATATTAGCAAAGAAGTGAAAAATAATACTGGCCCAAAGTGTTTTGGTCTTTAAATAAAGATAACCCATTACCAGTGATGGGAAGAAAGTTAAAATGGCCTGCGAGCATATAGCTGGATTATGCCCACCACCCAGACAAAGCGTAATAAAATGACCGGCAGCAAAAAGCAGGCTGACAATAATTACACCCTTGATATTATTACCAAGCTTATTTTGTAGATAACCCCTGAAAAATACTTCTTCGGGCAATGCGACCATTAGCAGCTGAGTCAATACAAAAGAAACTGAGAGAGCATTCACAACCAGGGACTTGCCTGTGTAGTGGCCGTAGAGAGCTATTACAGTAATATAAACGGATAAAAGAACTGCTGACACTCCCAAGCCTAAAAGCACTCCCTTAAAGTCCAATTTAAAGAAATTGCCGTCAGCTTTCAGTAAAACGGGGAAAAGCATTAGCACTGCGGCCATCGATATTACGTAATTAGAGGGGAGAAAGAACTTAGCGATAAAGATGGCTAATATTACAAACGAATAAACCGTCAAAGGGATTAAATGTTTTATGAGCCGGTGTTTTTCTTTCATATGAAAGGTATCAGAAAATCTATAATATATAGTTCTGGTAAAAATACATAACGCACCTTACGAGGTCAATAAAGCTTGGTAATGTCTAAACACATTTGGCACTTTTTACTAGTATTAAGGGATGACAGTAATTATGCCGAAAAACATACAAGAAGAGCGTCTTAGATGGGTGCTCCCCATAATCCGTAAGGAAATAAAACTCTGTGAAGCATCTAAGATGTGCCCACACAGTGAACGAAGTCTAAAGCGGTCGGTTAAAGCATATCGTGACGGAGGTGCGGGCGCTCTCATGGCCAAAAGCACACAACCTAAAACTCAACCAAACGAGACGCCGATATGTATCAAGGAAGCCGTCATAGCGCTCCGAAAACAAACGGGGCTTTGCGCCAAAAAGCTTCACTGGAGGTTGGAGAAACATGGTGTATCAGTACCCGTGTCCACTATTGGCAAGATACTCAAATCAGAAGGTCTCGTGAGGAAGTATCGTACAAAGAAGGTGAAGTACAAGTATCTTCGGGTGGAAAGGAAGCCGGGAGAACTCATTGAAATCGATGTTAAATATGTGCCGGGATACATTGCAAACAGGATGTATTGCCAATATACCGCCATAGACACAGCGAGCAGGTGGCGGTACTTGGCAATTTATGATGATCAGTCAACATACCGTGCGCTACGATTACTTGCTGAGGTTATGGAACGATTCCCATACACAATACAAGCCGTCAAGACTGACAATCACTCCACTTTCACAAACTACTATCTTGGTACGAACAAACGCAGTGATATGACAATAAAGACGCTTCACGCACTGGATCGTTTCTATGCACTGCACAATATTGTTCATTATCTTATTGATCCGGGTAAACCGGCACAGAATGGTACGGTAGAGAGAAGTCATAGAGAAGATCAGGAAAAGTTCTATAAAAAGAACACTTTCAAAGATTCACGAGATCTTCAGAGGAAGATTCGAGTATGGAATGAATACTACAACGATCTCGAACATTGCTCCTTAAATGGGAAAACACCTAATGAAATGCTATTATAAAAGGGGCTGTCCTAGATAACAGAGAAAGGTTATCATAACAGTCATACGAAAGAGCAGATTAAACAAGGATAAGCAGCAGCGTTTGATGGAGCACTTTATATCGGGTTCTACTGCAAGGTGTGCC
>Ga0307379_10002643_pt1 | contig 26380 bp, 22 predicted proteins | sample UN2MG_FD_202237 | JGI IMG/M metagenome (GOLD analysis project Ga0307379, IMG submission 202237) | Soil microbial communities from Risofladan, Vaasa, Finland - UN-2 | ecosystem: Environmental > Terrestrial > Soil > Coastal area > Acid sulfate soil | place: Finland: Risofladan, Vaasa | collected...
CCTAACGCATCTTTCAGTTCATCTACACTAATCTTGTCATCCATAACGTTCTCCTTGTTTCATAATTCCTTATAAAACAAAGAGTAACACACCCGCAGAAAATGCGCCAGAAAAATTAGTCGCACACCACAGGTGATATTATTTGTATTCTTGCAGATGAAACTGTTTTGAAAATACCAGTAATTATACATTCACAATAGTTTGAATGGTCTTCTGAACAGCTACTCTAACTGGGTGTAAAGGGCGGAGTAAAACCGCAGCGGAGATAGGGTCGGAATAAAACTGCGGCACTTGCAGACAGCTTCTTGCCTCCGGCAATATTTCATCATCTTCCCCTGGAACTCTGGAAAATCCGCACGGTGTTTTTGCCCGCCTGCTTGGCCGAATATAGCGCCTCATCCGACCGGCTCGCCGCCCTGGCCTGTTTCAGCCTGTTCTCATTCGTCACCCTCTACAAAGGCCTCACCGGCGCGGCCTCCTGCGGCTGCTTCGGCTCGGTCCACGTCAATCCCTGGATAACACTATTAGCCATCGATATACCCGCCGTGATAATGCTGTTGATTCTCCGGCCCTCGTTGCCAGTTCTGCGCAGGCAGGAATCCATAAAACCCCTAATCCGCGAATTCCTCGCTCCATTACCTTCATTGCCTCGTTTTGCGGCCACGGCCAGTATCGGTCTGCTCACCCTCGCCGTAACGACCCCGATACTTGCCCTGAATAAGCCTGCTGTAGTTACCTCCGCCTACGAGGTCCTCGAACCCGAAAGCTGGGTCGGTAAACAACTGCCGATCCTCGAGCACATCGATATTGCTGATACGCTCAAGACAGGCAACTGGCTTATCCTGCTCTATCACTACGACTGCCCCGATTGTGCCGAAGCAATACCTATAATATGAGCGAATAGGCCGCGATTTGGCCGGAAACGGCGATTTCCTGCGAATAGCCCTTATTGAGATGCCGCCCTACGGCCCGCCTTTGACCGGGCCTGATTCACCCTGCACCCTCGGCCGACTCGCCAACACGAAAGAATGGTTCGTTACAACCCCAGCCGTCGCCTTATTGACCGACGGAACCGTAAACCAGGCCTGGGAAGCAAAGGCCCCCGATTTCGATGCGATTCTCAGCAAAACCCGTGATTGGCAAGAAAAAGGGCCTTTTGTAAAAAATATTCGTTTTTCACAATTTTTCTTATCAACAAAACCACAAGCACAAACGCCATAAGGGAGGTGACGCCCATGATTGAGTTGTTGGAGAATTGCTAGAATATGTGGAACTGGTAGACCGTATCAGGGTACGGTCCGTATCCTTGAATGGAGGTCACGAAGTGGTCGCAAGAAGGAAGACCATGAGTTTATCAATTTAGACCTCGTCCAATGCGACCGTTAAAGAAATTGTTCACTTACCAGCAAGTTCAGCTAAGTTTTGTAAACCTGAATACTTGCCTGTTTGCTTTTGAAAGGATATAAGATGGATGTGATTTTTAACAACCACAAAAGAATGAGGATGCTCCTTGTGGCAATAATTCTCTCTATAGTAGTGGTACTTACAGCGTATGCGAATACTTTCAACATGTCGTGGTGCAAATATGACGGCGTTACCTGCTCTGACACCACTATTGATACTTGGCACAAGGAAGGTACGAAACACCTGTGTCGTGATGTTGACGGCCCGGGCGACGACTTGGACGTAGCCGTCAGTACGGCAATAAAGCGACCAGATGCGGTCGATGCCAACTGGACCTGCTTTGGCGGCTCAGCCAATCCCACCGAAGTCAACATCCTGTTTATGGCTGCGAACATGTGGGGTAGTTACGATGGTTGCGCAGTGACCAGCATGACTATCAATGGGTCAGCGTGCCCCGGTTGCTACGAACCCGTCAATCAAGCCATCTTTGTAAAGGCGACAGCGGAGAACGGTACCCTTGTCCACGAGGTTGGTCACCGAGCCGGTTTATCCGACGTTAATAGCACTAACGAGCCTGGCGCCGAAACAGACAGGATTATGTGGTATTCAACCGCCGGTGCCGAGGAAAGAGTTATTAACGATAGCACCGTGAATGGGGACGAAGAGGTTGCATATGAAGCTCTGTGATCAGTTGTGAGTCGCTGAAAACTGCCTCTGTCAGCAGAGGTCGTTACTGATAACATACTGACGCAATTTAGAATAACGGGAGAATCGAATGTGAGCAAGCTCCACAGGGATTTGTTACTTGTTGGTCTGATTGTAACCGCCTGTTTGCTCGGTTTATGTGCCCTTCTCTTAAGAGCCAGTGCAACCCCGTCCCATCCAGCCAATAGTGGAATGCACGTCGGCGGGCCCGATACCAAGCCCGCCGGCCCGTTTCCCGAGGTTCCGGGAACACCCACAGAGGAGGAAATGAACTCTGGGCCCTCCCCCTCGCACGGCGACCACATCACTACCGAGAGCCTTGAGTTTCTCGACAAGGAAATCTTCAAGCGGGCCAATGCTGAAGCAGCCCGAGCAGCTTTTCTGCTGAAATATAGTGACCCACGCGAATATGTAAAGCTGACATGGCGCGACTACATGCCCTTCAACGAAGCCCGGCAACTTATCTCTAAAGACAAACTGCCCCAGCTCTATGAAATGCTTCAAGATGATGCTTATGCCCCCTATTGTACCAATGTGGCAAGGCTTATCGGCTATATTAGTGACGACCCTAATTCGGTTCCCATCATGCTACGCTATTTCGAACGCAAGGAAGCCCTGCCCTTCACCTCCATCGAGAGTCTGACGGGAAAGATATGGTCCCTCGCCCTTATTGGAAAAATTGGCGGGCCCTTGGCTGATGCCACTTTGCGGGAGGCAGTCACTGAGAACGGAGCAGCTCGGCTGGCCAAGGCTTGGATCGATGGACAATTGGTGCCCGACAACTCTTTTTGGGTCGACAAGCACAATGTGCTCATCTACATAAGAACCTGCGCTGCCAAAGGGCTGGTATTCTCACGCAAGCCGGAAAACATCGATATTGTCAAACGAATGTACAAAGACTATAAACAGGACATACAAGGTAATGAAGAATTTGTATTGAAGTTGATGGAAGCACTGGCGATAAACGATTATATTGCAGACCACAGTGGCGTTGACGCTTATTTCGGCCTCAACGCCAACAATACCCTAAGAGCTCTTCACCCATATATAATGCAACTCGCCCAGGATCTAAATACCTCACGACCAGACTGAAGCAGCACCATTACTTGGCTGCCTTGGGCTCGCCCCATCGAGCGACTCATGCTGATGCTCGATCACGTGAGGCGTTTTCCACATAAATTCATTGGTGGCAGCAAAAGACTTGTGAATCCGCACCGCTAATAGCAGTCTGCCGGACTACTCGCGCTCCCGACAGTGTTTCGCTACCTCCGCCTTGAACTCTGAAAAATCCGCACCGTGTTTTTGCCGGCCTGCTTGGCTGAATATAGCGCCTCATCCGACCGGCTCGTTATGTCCTCCGGACTCGTCTGACCGTCATACTCGCCCAGCCCCACGCTAATTGACAACCCTATATGCCCCCCGCTCCACGCCACCGACGAGCTCGACACAGCCGCCACCATACGCTCGGCCACAACCACCGCATCCGCCAGCGCCGTACTCGGCAGAATCACCGCAAACTCGTCACCGCCATACCGCCGTGCAATGATACTGCTGTGGACCCTCCGGTGACGAGCATCCCCCATCTGCCAAAAAACTTGAAAAAGTAAAAAAATTTTGCACTCATAACTCCTGCCTTTCAAAGACCTTACGACTTAGGCCAAAAAAAATCCAAATTTTCCACCTAAGATTTTGGCCCTTTTTGACACTTACTATAAAGCACATTGATATTACGGGGCCTTTTATGGACTGTAAACAAGCTGGAATACTGATGATGCCGCACGTGATGGGCCATCCCGAGACCGGGCACGGCGAATACGCTCAATTCGAGGCCCACCTCACCTGCTGCACCTGTGGCCAGTTGGCCGCTGCAAAGCAATGGTTCATTACAACGCTGGCTGTCGTTCTGGCCGAAGACGGGTTGGTCCAAGCCGCCTGCGAAAGCAAGGCGCCTGCTCCGGCCGATCTGCCGGCGCATGAGGCCAGAAATATTTCAAGAATTACAACAGAGACACGAAAGGGGTGAGCGCTTATGATATAGATACGTCATATATTGTCAAGAGAAATGGGAAGGTGTAAGAACTCTATAATAGACAAGTGTACCTGTTATGAAAGGGGGTGAGCGGCATGGTTGGATTAGGGGACGACTGCCAACTTAGCGGATTTAGGTAATGAGTAACAGCTTATCAGCCCCGGCGGCGTAATTGGATAAATCAGAAACAGACCTTCTAATGGAAAATAAGAATGCGAGAGGTATATCATGACCAAGAAACTAACACATATCATTATATCTTGTGGTTTGACCTGCCTTTGGGCGGCTACTGCTGCTGCTGCCACCGTCGAGGACTTCTATGATGGAGACCACGATGAGGCATGGTTCATAAGCAATGGTTCTGAGGTGCCGCTTCCATACACAGATGGCGATGATACGTATCAGCGAGTCTACACATATCGTATTTTGGTCAACGACGCGCTCATTGATACGCACTGTGAAGATAGCGACGGAACAGAGCATAATCACTACCATATCCTCGAAGACTACAGTGATTGGGGGCTTCAAGATGAAGCAGACGACTACTGGGATTATATCTTCAAGGAAGGCGAGACCGAGGGCGAGATCAACTATCCTGAAAGAGTTTCTGGAAGTCACGCAACTGCGCGAACCAATTGCTTTTGCTATGCCTTAGAGGAGTTTACCGGTCAGTTTATCGGGGTCGTGTATAACCAGTGGTTGGGGCCTGGTGAGGCCTTAGCTGCTCTGCAAGCTGATGCTGACAGCCACTCGAAAACAACCGTTCAAAGTTGTGATGTCCTTGCTTATGGTTTCGGGGGGACTTCTTTCCTTCAGCATATGACAGGGGTAGATGACGTTGACACCGGCGCGAATAAGCCCAATGTTCTCAGATGGAAGTACGCTTTTAGCGGCGCCTATACGCTCGATAGAACAACCTTTGATACACCCAGGTGCACCGGCACCTCTACCACCGTAGACGAACCACTGGGCGGAGGATGGCGTTGGATCGGCACAGGCAGGGAGTCGTACATGTATCCAACCAATAGCGTCTGGCGGGAAGAATAGCAACAATAATTCTCACAACAAAGGATTTTGAAATGGAGTCGAAGCGAACCGAACACAACATGGCCCGCCGTCCCTTTGCGCGGCGGGCCATTTACTTGACCTCAGTCACTGTTTTGTGCGCTCTACTCGTACTGTCCTTTATTCTTCTCGCCCATAAGAGTGCTCCCGCTGGAAAACTCTCTCTCACTACAACCTATGCCCCCCGCGAACCTAACATTGCATCCAGCACTGATAGACCTCCGGCGGTTGCAGCAACAACCGCCCGGTCGGTTCTCAACCAGTCGCCCGATCGGCAATTTGCTGACTTGCTCGAAACTACAACCACAGATGTGGCAGAACAAGCCGAGCTAATCCTGCCGGCCAAGATTTCAGACTTGCGCTCAAAGCTCCTCAAAACGCTCTCAAAAGAAACCACGCTCCAGTCCGTAGAAAACCTCCCCAACTATGACGACACCCAAAAACAGGACTTCATACAAAACGCCACCACCTTGGATTCATATGACTGTCTCTTTCAATTAATCCCCGACCTTACCCGCGTCCGCAAAATCCTTCAAGATACTCCCAACAGCCCGAATGCTCACGAAGTAATCGCCAGACTCATGGCGAAACTCAGCTATTCCACCCATGGCTACGCCGAGGTTCTTCTGGCGTTTCGAGAGGCCAGGCGCAAAGACCGTGAATCGGTCAGGACCTCAGTTCCTCATGAATGGGAGCGCCGCCAAGCCTATTCGGCGGCCGCTGTTTACCTTCTGTCGGAGCTTCATGCATACGAGGCTTTGCCTCTCATGTCAAAGGTGTACTTCTCACAGGAGAAATTGCCACTCAGCAGGCTCTTTGTCTTTTATGCCATGCACCTCTTGGTGGTGGACTATCCCAGGAAAGAACTCTCGCCCCAGGCGCAGAACGCGCTGGATGCATATTTGCAGGCAGCCGCCGACTTACCCAAGCCAATCATTCGACCGCTCACTACTTGGAAAGCTGCTTACGATGAAACCGACGTCAGGGTCAGCGTAATCCACCAGGACCTTCTCAGAAACCAGCCAAGGCTTCAAGTCCGAATCTACCCTCCGGAATTTCGCACATATGAGACCGCAAGCTGGGGCACGCCGCAGACCGACCCGCACTGGCTCAAAGTTGACCCCCAAATCGATGACCTTGCAGGAAAACTAAAGGCGTTCATCGATGCTGCCTATCCTGAGTCAAGTGATCCAAACTGATCTCAACAAAGAATGATTCTTTGTGTGTACCGGGTAGGACTCAACCTGACGCCGGCGGCGTCTTCGTGCGCCTCGTCCTCCTGACGCGCCTAACCGACCCCAGCCGCCTCGCTATCTCCCCCGCGAACTCTGAAAAATCCGCACAGTGTTCTTGCCGGCCTGCTTGGCCGAATAAAGCGCCTCATCCGACCGGCTCGTTATGTCCTCCGGACTCGTCTGACCGTCATACTCGCCCACGCCAACGCTGATCGACAAACCTATATGGCCCCCGCTCCACGCCACCGGCGAGCTCGACACAGCCGCCACCATACGCTCGGCCACAACCACCGCATCCGCCAGCGCCGTTCTCGGCAGAATAACCGCAAACTCATCCGCGCCGCGCTGGCCCGCATTGATTGTGCTCTTGATTCTCCGGCCCAGACTCGGCCTGCCTGTCTTCTCGGAAAATCGAACGTGAATTCGGTTGCGTCGAAAGCATCAAACAGATATAATTAGGTTTTACAGGTCCACACCTGGCGATATATGTGCCTCTTGGCTGTTCGAAGGAGGAGTGATATGTTCAAGAGACGCTTGTGCTTAGTGGTTGTTCTGCTGTTGGCGGTTTTGACAGGCAACGCATTTTCACTCATCGTGATTAGCGGCAACGAAACGTGGGGCGAAACGAGCCTGAATGACGACGTTCAGGTCGTATCCGGCGGCAGCCTGACCGTTACGGGCCTGTTTGGCATAGTCAATGGTCACACACTTACCGTCGAAGCCGGCGGCCAGGTCATCGTCAATGCGAGGGTGGACTTCGACACGGGCGGCACTCTCGTTATGAACGGCGGTACCGCCAGTTTTAACGACACGGTCAAATTTCCCGATAATGCTGACGGCGGCGTTTACATCTACCTGCACGGGGGCCTTTTGACCTGCGGCGACACCGAAAGCTACGCAGACCGCGGCTCCGAACTGCACGTAGGCGGCGGCGCGATGCGAACAGGGCAGATAAACGAGCCTCATCGGGACCCCGACAGCAGTGACTGGAACATACAGCCAATCGCTCCCTACGACCAGATTGTCATCACCGACCTTGGCGGCGACGTAAAGGAAATATCGGCGGCCATGTCAGTGGTCGAGGTGGAGTTCGCTCTGTCAGCCTCCGGCAATCTTGAGACCGTCAGTCCCGCTTTGCTTGAGGTTGTGCTCAGCCAACCACAGAGCGAGACGGTAACGGCGTATTACGGCATCAGCGGCGGCAGTGCAGCGGGCAATGGGGTCGATTATAATCTGCCGGTTATGGGGACGGTGGTGTTCGACCCGTACGAAACGCTTGAGACAATAAGTATTGACATAATTGACGACGGCCAAGATGAGGATGATGAGACGATAATAGTCCTGCTTTACTATGTCGCCGGTGGTGACGTGCAGCTGGGAACGAACGTAGAGCACACTTATACGATTATTGATCCCCGCCCCAAGGTCCAATTTGTCTGTCCGGCAAGCAGAGGGAGGGAAGACGTCACGCCTGCAAGTCTGACGGTCGAATTGTCACATAGCTGGGCCCAGACGGTGACGGTCGATTACAACGTCAGCGGGGGGACGGCGACGCGAGATACGGACTATGTACTGGCCGACGGGACGCTGACGTTTGACCCATGCCAAACGACCCAGAACATATCCATCGAAATCGTCGACGATGATTTGGACGAAGGAAAGGAGACGATTATCCTCACATTGTCCAACCCTACCGGCGGCGGGCGGCTCGGAGAGAATACACAGCACACGTTCACGATTTCAGAAGACACACCCCTGTTGAGGGGCGCCTTCTATTTCAGGGCCGATTCGGATTCCACGGCCAGAGTAGGGCCGCATCCGGATGTAATGGTTCGCCTGGGTTTGGGCGAGGATAAGCTCATATTCCGACGGGACAAAGGCTATTTGCCGGTATGGTACATGGAAGGAAATCCGGAGCAGGACTTACCCATAGAAGTCGGTCGCAGCGGATGCGAGAGCACGGTCAATGCTTTCTCACGGGTGTTTTTGATCGAGAACAGTCCGGCACGGGCCGTTGTGCACTGGCGCTATGCGCGGAACTGCGGCAGTATCGCGGCAACAGACTGGGTCAATGAGTATTTTGCGGTTTATCCGGACGGCGTGTGCATAAGAACGATAAAGAACTCGGCAGGGACCAGCTTCGAACAGTGGAATACCGCCCCACCGGATATCAGTGCCATACAACTGCTGCCGGAAGGAATTGGCTCTCTGGGTCCGGAATGGCTGAATCCTGCGACGCTTTCCGTAACCTCCGGTGACTACAGCTACGAAGGGTACAACGAAGAACGCCGATGCTACACGCTAAGATGCGATGTTAGCTGCGCGCCATCGGCCCTTGACCTTACCCTTGACACCGCCGGCGGCAAGTCGATTCACAATCCCGCGATAGTCCTGGAGAACTGGGGGGATGCGGACGCCCAAGTCACCGTCAACGGCACTCGTCCCAGAACCTATTACGTGGGTTACTCTGACGGCATGTACGGAGATCACCTTGTAGTGTGGCTGGGAATTGAAACGACGAGCTCGACCGACATTTCAATCGCTCCGACCGGCGGAAGCGGGCAGTTTGTAAATCGCGCGCCGCCCCCCGAGTTCGGCTATGACTTCTACGCGGATGTGCCGCCGCTGCCAATGGGCTCGCCGGCGCCCGGTCCCTTCGGCGCATATTACACGAACCTGAAGTTCAACAACCGATTTGACGAGCTGTGGCGCGTCGGCGACCACTCGGACATAGTCGTGCAGTTTGACGACAACACCCACCGATTCGTCTTCTGGCGCGGCACCAACTACTGCCCCCACTGGGCTTCCGACACCAGTGAAACCTCGTATTCCAACTGGTACGGCACGCAGTTTGTCGAGCGCCGCGCCAGCGAGTGGGGCGAGGACGGCTGCTGCGCCGAACCGATGCAGGACTGGGACTGCCGCTATGCCCATGCCCGCATCATTTCCAGCAATGCGGCACGTGCAATCGTCCAGTGGCGATACGCCTCTTGTGACCCGGACTATGACATCGTCAGAGACGGCGGCGGGGATATATGGGGCGATTGGGATGAGGAGTACTTTACGATATATCCCGACGCAATCGCCGTTCGGAAGGTAACCGCATACAGCTCCCGCACAGGCGGCGCAGACATGGAGAGTCCCCATATAGAATTCCACGAAGCTATCCCCATTACAAATCCGGGCACCATCCCCGAAGATAACATTCACTGGAACGCCCTTTCGGCAACGGACTACAGCGGCAACAAAAGGGACTGGCAGGCTTCCGACGTTGATGGCGGTGCAATGACCGACTTGGACCAAATTACAAACAAACCCATCATGGTTGTCAGGATGAAGGGAAGCACGGTACCGGTAAGTATCGTGGAAGGGACTGCTGTTGAACATGACCCGGTTGGGCAGGATAACTGCAGGCCCTTTAACCAGTATGACGACTGGCCCGCCTGGCCCGAGTCAGATCGCAGCGCCGGAGGCTGGTATTGGGAAGAAGACCCCGACACCCATTGTTACAGGAATTTCTGGACAAAGTACCCCTCGCACTGCTCCATACTGCATTTGAAGTGGATGGATTACGAGCACCTCGCGAACGTCAGGAGAACCAAGCTCATGTTGTTCGGCATGTACGACGCCTCACAGGCGGCAAACGTCAATAACCTCATACCCCTTGCCAGGTCGTGGCACTATGCTCCAAGTTTGACTATTACGAGCGTCGGCTTTTCCGGCGGCGCCTATGACAAGACCGAACGGGCATACAAGATATCGCGCGACTCGCAGGGGGCGACCGAACTTGCGCTTACAATTAGCGCTTCCTCGAGTTCACCCGTTAATAATCTGTGTTTTGTGATCGAGAACTGGGGCTCGCCGGCCAGGCTCGCCATCAATGGTCAGCCTGTTGCATCCGGCCCCGATTTTCGCCAGGGAATTGAAAAGACCGCAGATGAAGTAACTTCGTTAGTTGTATGGGTCAGGAAACAGTCAACGTCGCCGGTCAATGTAGTGATATCGGAGCCTCTGGCCGGAGACTTCGATGCTGATGGTGACATAGACGGCACAGACCTTGATGCATTAGCGTGGAACTGGCTGGCAACCGATACCGGCTATCATACTGTCAAGGGCAACTTGAACGGTGACAATCGAGTGAACTTCACCGATTTTGCGATTTTTGCTTCGCATTGGCTCGAGACCTATTAGCAGGGCGACTGATACGGCGTTCGATGAGCTGTGAAAGGACGACGAGGTGCAGTGTGAGCGGCCGGATTGGCGCCCGCCGAGAACGGTGCAAGATGCGGCGCGATAAGACGCGGCGAAAGAAGTCGTGAGGTCACAGGTTCGAGCCCTGTATGGCGCAGTGGTGCAAATCGCGCTGAATGCTATAGTTGGGATACTGCGGGCGCCCGCGGAGAAACGGTTTACATTTGTCCCACGGGCCACACTTTCAGAGAAAGCCTCCCTTCGCCCGGATTTTCAAACGGCCCGGCAGTCGGATTCTTATAGTTTCTCTTTTTGCCGAAATAGTCGGTATCGACTTTCAAAGGCGTACCATCACGATTCATGTATGGCAAGTCCGGTACTTTCGCCTTGCCCAGCAACTTCGTCGTCACAATCTTGTTTTGCATCGCACCCCACGAAGGATCAACCGTAATATGCAGGTACACATCGTTTCCTTCTTCAACCACTTCAATCTTCGGGTCAAACCCGGCCTGTTCGATGCGATTCGACTCGCCGGCGTACGGCGCCGCGCCATTGAGATAAACATTGCCGTCAACGTACATCAGCAGCTCCGCATGGTTGAAAACTGCAAGTCCGTACCCCGTTCTCTGGTCGCCGGCGTTGGCCGAAACCGCGCCGTCTCCGACAAATAAGTTGTTATAAAAGCGTATGTCGCCGACCTTCATAAGGTCACGCAGACCCCCCACCTCGGTGGAATGTTCCTTCATGTACGGTGTCCCGCGGGAGGTGGTCCGCGCCCTGGTCATCCCTGCCGCCAGATTATGCGCATAGGCGCCTCCGTGAGACATATTCAGCAGTGCAACCTCGGAGAGAAACAGGTTGTTATCAATCAGATATGGCCCGTGGTTCACCTCCGAAAAGAAATCGTCCGTGCTGTTGTTGTAGCACAGGTTGCCGGTTATGCGCGTGCCCTGCGCCATCCAGTCCATCCACATGCCTCTGCCTGCATCGTGTATGCGATTGTTTCTGATGACCGTGTCGATGGCCCCGTGAAACTTTATCCCGGCGATCTCGAAGCCCTGGAACTGCCGCTTGGTCCATATATTGAAAATATGATTACCGCTCACCTCGCTGAAAACAGGCCCCAGACTCCCGCATATCCCCGCCTGCTCGCAATTCGAGATCGTGTTGTTTCTTACAATGTGAGAGCCGATTTTATCTTTGTCCCAACCATCCTGCAGCGCCCTGACGATAACTTCGTTGTAGTGTACGTCGCCGCCCTTGCTCGGATCTTTTATGCAAACATTGTGGCCGGTTTTCCTGTCTTTGCCGAGGGTGACACCGGTGCATTTTGAATCGCTGATGACATTGTTCTCGATAATCCACCCTTTGCTCCAGTGGGTTCCAATAAGGCCGATCTGCTCGGCCGTAGGGGCCGCCCATTGAGTCGCGGCCTGGCTCATGTGAAAGCCGCGGACGGTGATGTAGTTTCGGCCGGGCGCATCCGGATAAAAACAGGCGTCCCTGACATTGATCTCGACGAGTTCTTTGTTGGGATTATGGTCGTGAAAATTGGCCCAGATGTGCGTGTCGTTGTCGTCGCTCCGGCAGTACCAGGTGTAGAGCGATGCTTCCTTATCAACCGCCTCCGGATGTGGCTTGGGATTCATCACGTCATCCAGAGAGGCCTTCTCAAACAACGATCTGCCGTTGAGATAGACCTCCCCTGTATGATGTGGTCTATGGTTGTCCTTGAACCAATCGCCGACAATAAGATCCGTATAAGGGTTGTAGTCTCCGAAAGACGCGTTCGGAATCGTCGCTTTCCATACACCGTCCTTGACGTGCTCCCAGCCGGTGACGACCTCGGACCCCTTGATCACCACTTTATCACCTTTGGCCGCCTGATAAACGATTCTCTTCGAGTCAGACTCGCCCCCGCGTGGCGGAGTCACCCGTTCGCGATATGTCCCCGAGTGCACGATTATAGCATCGCCAGCTTGTGCAAGCCGAGCCGCTGCGGAGATGGTTTTCAAATGCTTTGAGGCAGAGCCATCATTCTTATCGTTTCCCTTTACTGAGACATGCCATTCTCTGGCAGCCAGTGTTTGCGTGAGCAATCCGACAACTACGATTAGCGTTAACCTCTTCATTTCCCCTTTTCCTTTCTGAATTTCCAACTGAATAACGATATTGCGGCCCGGCAACACATCATGCAATGGCCGAAGCGTCTGAATATGTCGTTGCCAATAGGTTACGAATATTCTATAGGCTTAGCCACCTATTGTACTTAAACAACTATATTCGCCCAATATTTCTCCGGCGTTATCTTACATTCTTTTCGTGGGTGATGAAGGACAATTTTGCCCCGTTCACCGACAATCAATATCACCGGGTACGGCAAAAAGTTCTCTTGGATACGTTCTGTGTGGTCTTATATTCCAAACGTATCAATGATCCGAAATACGGTGCAATGGAACGCAAACACGCGCAATAAATGCAAAATCTTCAAAACCGATAAGTCTCTATGAATCAAGGAGTTATAGCCACAGGTCTGAAGTGCTGGAGAGGGGTCACACGACAAGGTCAAAGGTTCGAGTCCCGTATCGCCCATTTGACTCAATCATACAAGGTCAAGAGCGTTAGCTGCTGAGTCCGGCGAATTTCGCTCGGATTACGGACCCGGCTGGAACCTGCACAGGGAACTTGCTCAAACAGCCAGGAAAAGGTGTGCGTTGCAGGATTGACGCAAAATCGTGCAGAAAAACCAAGATTGAGAGTCAAATCAGACAGGATTTGCGGCAGCCGGCGGCTTGTGGTATGATCAACGCGGGCAGACTTCGAAGTATTTCGGGAAATGAGCACTGGTGGTTGCGGTCTCATGTTCGGGCCGGCGAACCAATGGCCACAGGCGCAGGTTCGGCGAATCGGCCGCGTCAGGCCGCCGAGACGTTGCCGAAAGGAATTGCAATTAGAGATGACAGATATTCCTGTTACGAGAATCCAGAAGCTCATCGGCGAGAGGATGTTGGAATCCAAGCGGACCAAGCCCTGTTTTTACATGCAGTCCACAGCGGATGTCACCGAACTGATGCGTATGCGGCCGAGGCTCAGTAAATCGCTGGGCGTGAAAATCACGAGCAACGCTTTTCTCATTCGCGCGCTGGCACTGGCGGTCAGGAAATATCCTCTCGTGATAGGCGTGGTTGCGGAAGATGGTAGAAGTGACGAAAGTGTTGCAGGTGAAACGGTCACCGGGATAAGAATACCGGAGACGATTAACGTTGGCTTTGCGGTCAACGCCCCGCAGGGACTGGTGGTTCCGGTTATCAGGGAGGCAGACACAAAGCCGCTGGCCGAAATTGCCCGGATGGAGAAGATGCTCACCGAAAAGGCCCGCAGCAACAAATTGACGCTTGAGGATATGGAGGGTGAGACGATAGCATTGAGCAATCTGGGCGCATACGGGATCGATTCTTTCATCGGCATCGTACCGCCGCCGACCAGTACTATCCTTTCGGTGGGCAACGTGGTCCAAACGGTGGTACCCCGCAACGGCGTGCCAGCGGCGCGAAAAACAATGTCCCTGACGTTGGCAGCGGACCACAGAATTGTAGATGGGGCCTATGCGGCGGGGTTTCTCGATTATATTAGAGAACAATTGGAAAACCCGCGAGAACTGGTGTGAGCATTGAGGCGGCTGAGTCGCAGCCTGGTCGCGGCGTCTAAACAGCTTGTCGGTAGGGTGCACTTCATATTTGCAGGTAGGAAGGCAGGCTATTAGGCTTCTATGATCGTGCAGGCCTTACGAGGGGGCTGGATTCCTGCTTTCGCAGGAATGACAACGGGGGAAAACGAATCGGGAAGAAACGGGGGCAATGATACGGGCAAAGAATCCAGCTACAAACGCGAAGTGCACCCTTGTCGGTATTGTGCAACAGAAAATACTTGTGGCCCAGAGACGGAAGTAGTAAGATTGCGGTTTAGTGGACGTAAGAAACAGTGTTTTCAGTCTTGTGGAAAGGAGATATAGGATGTTAGGCAAAATTATCTTGCAAACAGGTTTGTGCGTACTCCTGCTGGTCGGTACGCGCACCGGTGCTGTCGAATCAGCAGGTTCGAAGGGCACGGCAGATGCGAACAAGGCCAAGGCTGCCGAGACCGGCCTCGCAGAGAAGAAAAGTGCGGCCGACAGCAATGCTTCGGAGGTCCTCATCAGTTTGGGCGATGAGAAGCTGACGATGGAGCAAGTTGGCTGGAGGCTGCCGAATCCGGATGATGTGCAGATGGCCAGGCTGGCGAACTCGTGGCTTGAGACAGAGCTGATGTACGCCGAGGCCGAGAGGCGAGGAATCACGAAAGAGCCAAGAGCAGCGTTTTTCGCCGATATCATGAGGAAAACCGCATTTTCCCAGGAACTCAGAAGACAGGTTGCTGATGCTGTGAAGATCACCGATGAAGATGTTGCCGCCTACTACGAAAAGAATAAGCAAACCGATCGAATGTTGACAACGCCGGGCAAGTTGAGCTTTTCGCATATTAGAACCGAGACCCTGGAAGAAGCTCAGACTGTCCTTGAGAAGCTGAAGGCGGGCGAAGATATCAGCGCACTTGCCAAGAAGTCGTCGGTTGCATCCGACGCGATATTAGGGGGTGCGGTCAAGGAACGAGACTACAATCAGATTAGACAACTCTTCAGCGAGGAGTTTCTGGAAAAGCTCAAAGCGGCGAAGGAAGGGGAATTGGTCGGGCCGATGCTGGTGCCCGGTAGAAAGGGCAACTATGAAGTGGCGTGCAAAGATGGCGAGACCAAACCTACGCCTTTGCCGTTCGAGCAAGTGAAGGAAAATCTCAAATCTCAACTCGAGCTTGCCGGCAAACGGGACGCTTATAAGTCCCTGCTGGATTCTCTGGTGAAAGAGGCGGCGGACAAGACAGTCAAATCGCCGCGGCTGATTGAGGCGGAAAAGGCAGTCCCGGAGCAGCCCCAAATATCAACCAGGACGCCGTTCAGGGCCGCACCGAGACCCGCGCCGAAAGCCGTTAGGCCAAAGAAGAAATAGGCAAGATGTTTTCGGGCGAAGGATTTCGGACTACGCAGAGGTAGATTGGACCGGGCCAAAGCACAGGACAAACCGGGAGAGGATCTTGGCATAGATGAGAAGGGTGGAGGGGGCGCCGACTTGCGCGGCAAATTGCCGCGGTTATATTTTGTGCTCCATGACTAAGGAGCATCCTGCTCAGTCACATGCGGCATCAGTTGCGAAGATGTGTCTTGCGAATCCGGTTGTGCAATAGTCCTTATTTCGAAGGGAACATGCGGCTGCGGGCCCTTGACATCCGCTGACGGTTGCTGATCGGGGCTTTCCGGAGCAGGAGTGCCGGATTCAGGCTGTGTTTCGACCGCGTCGAACGGGTCCTGGGCTTGGTCTGACATCTCCTTATCCGGTTCATCCATCTCTTTAGCAACCGCCGCCGAGGTGCTTCTATCAAGTGTCGGCAGTTCCCGTCCGTGGATAAACGCAGCCACTTTCCTGTAATCCTGTGCCCCGTGACAGTTTTGTTCGTACTCGAAGATTGTTTTACCGTAGCTTGGGGCTTCAGCAAGCTTGATATTTCTTCGGATACAGACCGGTAAGATTTGAGCCCGAGCCCAGGCACAGTTGGTCCCGCGTGCCTTGTCGAGGAACTGCTCGATATCCGCTTTAACCTCTTTGGGGAGTGAGGCCCTGCTGTCGTACATGCAAAGGAGAATCCCCTCAACTTTGAGCTCCGGATTGATTCTCCTGTTGACCAGCCCGACGGTCTGGAGGAGTTTTCCAAATCCCTGCAGGCCCAGGAAATGCGGTTGAAGTGGAATCAAGATCTCCTCGACGGCGGCCAGGGCGTTCAAGGTCAGCAAGCCAAGTGAAGGGGGACAATCGATAATCAAGTAGTCGAATTTGTCCTCTATAGGTCTTATGGCCTCTCGGAGGATGGTTTCCCGTCCCACTACGCTTACCAGCTCGCTCTCAGCTCCGACAAGATTGATATTTGCGGGCAAAAGCCACAGGTTCTGTCGAACGGGCAGGAGTGCGTGGTCGAAATCCTCTGCCTGTGTGAGCACGCCATAAGAACCGGATTGGACCGTTTCGGGCTCCAGACCGAGGTGTATCGTAAGATGTGCCTGGGGGTCGAGGTCAACAGCCACGACCTTCATGCCGGCAGCAGCGAGAGCAGCGGCGGTATTGACCACTGTTGTGGTCTTGCCGACGCCACCTTTTTGATTCAGGACGGCAATTTTTCTCATATTGGCATCTCGTTCAGCATCGGAATCAGACTTCGGGCGATGCAGCCTTTTTCAGGACGGCATCGAGCACGCCATTAACAAACGAGGGAGACTTGTCAGTACCGAACTTCTTGGCGAGCTCAATGGCCTCATTGAGAACGACCCTTGGCGGAATATCGGGGCAGAAGGTCAACTGATAAACGGCCAATCTCAAAATGCTCTTATCGACCGCGGAAAGCCGAGACAACCGCCATTTTATGGTTGAATCAACAATCAGCTCGTCACACTTCGCCACGTTTTTCCACGTCCCCTCTGTCCAACTGCAGGCGAGGTTCCGAACCATGTCATCAGGCTCATTTTCAAGAAAGAACTCGCCCAAGAGTTCGAGCAGGTCGTCGCCCTGAACATCGAGCTGATATAATGCCTGGATTGCCAGCTCTCTGGCCCTTGTTCTCTTGTCCACCCGGCGGCCTCTGAAATCAAATTTATCCGACGAATCGTACAAGTCCGCACATTGGCCTGCGAAACGCAAATGCAAACCACATCCGGACCGCCGCACGCAATAGGCTGTCAAACTTGCCCCATTACACTGACTATTTCCATGGCTGCCGACGCCGCATCGGCCCCGGCATTGCCCATCTTGGTTCCGGCTCTTTCCACGGCCTGCTCGAGGGTGTCACAGGTCAAGACGCCAAATATAGTCGGCACTGTCGAATCATAGTTTATCTGCCCAATGCCCCTTGCGACCTGCTGACAGACATAATCGTAATGCCCGGTTTGACCACGAATGACGGCACCAAGGCAGATAACAGCCACATATCTGCCGGTTTGGGCGAGTTTTTTCGCGGCTATTGTAATCTCCGCTGCACCCGGCACCCAGACTACGGTCAACTGCTCGTCAGTCGCGCCGTGGCGCCTGAGACAATCGATGGCGCCGGCGACCAGTTTAGCCGTTATGAACTCGTTGAACCTGCTGACAACAATAGCGTAGTTGCCCTTGCCGGCGAGCACCTGTCCCTTTATTTCTTTAATCATAGTCTCAATTCTCCAAAACCCGATTCTCAGAAAGTCCCGTGGCCTGCGTTATGACCGACAGTTCGCGGCCCCGACACCTGCAAACCGGCTAACGGGAGAAGATTATAAGACTCTTTGGGGCCGCATTCCAGAAAAACCGTTCCCTTGACCCGATTTGCCGGCTGACGAGCGTGGCTTTTGTTAGGCTAACCTCTTCAGGCAAAAGAGGTTACGAGACGGACGGGCCGGCAATTTTTTCTGCCGACAAAAAAGACCAAACGGCGGCAAAAAAACACTAACCGGGGGCTGCTTTATTAGCGAAACGTTAGTGTGATTGGCTGTTTGTTGAGCAGCAACAGACCCGAGGAAAGAACATGATCTTCGAAGATATGGAATTCAGCTACTATACGGAAGCGGAGCAAAAGGCGCGGAGGGCATACGAGCTGTATGAAGACGGCAAGATGTCACAGGCGCTCGACGAGCTTGAGACGGCTATTGCAATCAACCCGTCCAACAGCTCGTGGCATTTCAACAAGGGGCTTACTTTGGACGCGGTGAATCGGTTCAGGGATGCCATAAGCGAGTATGAGATCGCGCTCGAGCTGAATCCGAACGATCCGGAGATATTGAACTCTCTTGCCGTGGATTATACGCGGACTGGGCAATACGACCTGGCCATAGATGTTTTCGAACAAATCGAGCAGATCGACCCGCAGTTCGAACCTTGTTACTGCAATCGAATAATCACTTATACTGAAATGGAGCTGCACGAGCTGGCCGAGCAGATGTTTTACCTTGCCCAACAGGTGAACCCGGACTGCGCATTGTGTTACTACAACATAGGCAACAGCCTTTTTGTTCGCGGCGAATACAAGAAGGCAATACGTTGCTGGCTGAAGACGGCGGAGCTTGAGCCCGGGCACCCCCAAATCAACTACCGAATCGCCCAGGCCTACTGGTGTGACGGCGACCACGAGCGTGCACGCGGACACTTCCTGGAGGAGCTCCGCGCAAATCCGGGCGACATCGACGTCATTCTCGATCTCGGTCTGTTTCTGCTGGGGAGCGGCGAGATTGACTCGGCAAAAGAAAAGTTTAACAGGATACTGGAGCTGAAGCCCGACTCGGCGGCGGCATTGTTCTATGCCGGAGAGATAGCCCTTGACAACAGTGAGCCTGAACAGGCAGAGAAACTATTCAACCAGGCCCTCTGCATGGACAACACACTCACAGGCCCGCGCTACAGGCTTGCTCAGTGCGCCTTGATGAGGGCAGAAAAACAAAAAGCAAGAGATTACCTGCTGGCCGAGATGAAATTGGCTCCGGAAGACCCGGACGTTCTGGTTTCCATGGGTTCTATGCTCTTGAAGCTGGATGAGGTGGATTGTGCGATACAGTGCCTGCTGCGGGTCCTGGACATTGACAGCGCCAGCTCCAAGGGTTACTACTATCTTGGCCTTGCCAGCGTGATAGACGGCCGGTTAGATGATGCGGCGGAGTTTTTCGGACACGCGCTGGACCTCGAACCGCAGCATATTTGCGCCCTTCGGGATTCGGCCCTTGTTCATCTGGCGATGGGCAAAACAGGCGATGCTTACGAAAAGATAAGCATGGCAAGGGCTCTTGCAGGCAGCGATCCTCAGTTGAAATCTCTTGAGAACCGGGTAAGGCTGGCGGGGGTGACAGAGCAGGTGCGGGATTTTTTCCGGCGTTGCAGGTCTGGGCTTTTCTCGTTCCTGCCATCGGGGCACAGAAATCCTGGTTCACGCAATTATGAGTACAGACAGTGAGTGAAGGTCATTCAAATCTCCGACGAGGTTTACGACAAGCTCAAATCATATATCGCGGACCCGTTCGAGGACACTCCGGAATTTGTGATTCGCCGTTTGATAGGGAGCGCGGACAAGGCAAAAAGCCGGTGGTCTTCGTGGGACGCTTCAGGGCGGGCCGAGCCGGTGAATGATCCGCCGAGGCAGGCAAGGGCGGCAGAATCCGGGGATCCGCGAGGCGAACCGCGTCACAGTTGGAAGCAGCAGGCTGATCCAATCCTTTAAGGGCATTCCTGCTCAAGCACAGGGCACGGCTTGGCAGCGCTAACCACGGGCAGGGTGCGCCAGGCGGATAGCTCGCACATGCGTGGCAGTCAAACCCATTTATGCAATCACCTGCGCTCTCTTCAAAGGGCGTATTGTCATAACTATTGACATTTGAATATTAAATGGAACGTTCCAGTACAGACCAGGCAAAGTAGTCATTCCTGCTTTCGCGGGCATTCAGCGGTTTCATCAACGTTTTCTGGACTCCTGCTTGCGCAGGAGTGACAATGGGTCTGTTCCATTATTTATTTAAAAAGCAATAATTGCGGCCCCGGTCTTTTTCTCCATCGGGCCCGAATGCAGAAAATATGGTAGACTGTCGGGCAATTCGTGGGAATCGGGTTGCGCCGAGAGTGGTCTGGCGGTCTATTATGATGAAGGCTTAACCGAAGGGGCTTGCTTTTTGGACGAGCAGTTGGAGAGACTTTTGGAGTTTCTGGAGAACTCGGGGCCGGGTTTGCACGCGATGCTTACCCGCCTGACGCTGCGTGAAGATGTGGCCGAGGACCTTATGCAGGAGCTATTCATAAGACTCAGTAAATCAAAGGCCTTTGAAAAGGCGCGGAATCGCCAGGCTTATGCTCGAAAGTGTGCCATCAATCTGGCTTTTGACTGGCGGCAAAGAAGCAGGCCGAATTACCTGTCGCTGTATGAGGTGCGGGAGCGAGCCTCAAGTGGGAATTCGCCTTTACGAAGGCTAATCGACAGGGAAGAACTGGAGCACATACTTGAAGCCATCAGCCGATTGAGAGGCAGTCTGCGTGAGAGTTTTGTGATGCGGTATGTTCAGCAGGATTCATACGAGCAGATTGCTCAGGAGCTGGGCAAGCGGCCGCACCAGGTGCGGGCTTTGTGCTCCAAGGCGATGGCCCAGCTTCGGAATGTGCTCAACAGCGGCAGGTCGCAGGCGAGTGAAAAGGAGGTGTGCGATGGCTGAATTTGATGAAGACAGAATCGTTAGGCGTCTGGAAGCAATATCTGATATTGACCCGACGGCCGAGACCACGCAGCATGCGATGGAGCGGGTCCGCGATGCCCTGGTAAACGAGGGGAAAAGGCCGACGGATTCGCGAACGGGGCTCGGGGGAATTTTCTGGAGGGGCCGATTTGCGAGGTTGGCCGCCGCGGCGGTGATAATTGCAGCAGCGATAACAGGTCTGCACTATCTGCCGGGCCCGGTCGGTTTTACGGCGCCGGCCTTCGGCGAGGTTGTCGATAATGTGCTTTCTCAAAAATGGGTGTATATGTTCGAGGAGGACCGCAAGACCGGGCAGATTGCTGCCGAGTATTGGTACAACCCTGCGGAACGAAAGCTCTATGCCAAAAGCCATACTCATAAAGGCAATGCGTTCATGCTGGACCTGAATTCCTGCGAAGAGTACGAATACAGGCACGGTACGCTTACGGTTCGAAAACGGAATGATCTTAGAGATACTCCGGGCTGGTTAGAGCAGCGCATACCCATGTTAAATGGGTTGCTAACGCGGTATGAGCGCGAGGGGGCGGATATTGTTCAGAAAAACGCGATATACAACTCGGAGGCAGCCTTGTTATATGAGATTGAAATAACCCTCCCGGCGACCGGTGGGTTAAGCACGGACAGGTATTCATGGCTTGTAGATAATAAGACCCATCTGCCAATCATCTGCGAGCGTACAGACCTTTACGGATACGAACGTAACGGCAAGTTCCAACAAACCCTGGCTCATAGTCAAAGATACGCGTTTGATTATTCTGAGAAGGGGCCGGTCGACATATATGATCTTGGTGTTCCATCCGACGCTCCTATTGTGGATGAACGACCGACTCCGGAGATGCAGCAATTGACAGATAACATCAATCATTTGAAGGAAACAAAATACAACTCTTTCGCAGCGATCATTGTTAAAGGAGGAAGACCCGAGCGTTTGATTATTAAAGACGGCCCGAAGATGCGAGAGGAGTATTTTGATTTGGCCATAGGCTATTCGCGCTGGGAGGCCAAGAAAGAGGAATACCTTGAGTCTATGGGTAAGACGTTCAAAACCATTTATGGGTGGATCGAGCAGGGAGGCATATTGTCGCGCCAGCGGATTTTGCTTTTTGATGGGCTTTTCAGTTATCAGACGAACGACTGGGATATGGAGGAAAATGAACCCATTGCAATAGGACGTCGCAGAAGCACCCATAACGAGTTTTACTCTTGTTGCTGGAAGTGGATGCCTGACGGGCAAGTTGTAAGTACGGCGTATTCGAGGGAGCACGGTCTAATTTGTACTGAGAGCGATGAGGCGTACAACTATTTTGATCCATCGAAGGATTATTTGTGGGTTCGGCATGAAAAGAAGACGGGTGGAGTTCCGTATGAGGTTGCGGAGTTTGCTCGGACGCCCTCTGGTATGTGGTATCCGCACAAGATTCGTGATTCAGAGTGGGTAACGATTTATGCCGCCGACCTGAACTCTGAGCTTGTTAAGGAGCTTGATCCGCAATCACTGCCGAATTACGTGGACCACCGTGAACCTACGCGGCAAATGAAAATACAGCGGCAGCAGGACCCGAACGGTGAATGTCTTGAGTATACGGGATTCACACCTCTGCATATGGCGATCTATCGGCAGGATTTTGATAGGGTCAGAGAACTACTGCGAAAAGGAGCAGATGTTGAACCTGCGTATGACAGCGGGGCGACGCCAATGGAACTGGCCGTTTCTTCGGGCAATCTGGAAATGGTCAAACTGCTCTTTCAGCACGGAGCGGACTTCATAAGTAATGACAGTGAGAAGCGCGACGCTCTGGGCCTGGCAGTGAAAGAAGGGTACTATGAAATAGCCGAATTCATGCTTGACAACGGCTCACATGTTGATGCCGTTTACAAGAACGGAAGCAGTCCTCTACACTACGCCGCAGCCAATGGGGATATTGCTATGGTCGAAATGTTGTCGGGACGTGAGCCCCGGGTTGACGCTCGAGACAACCAAAATCGGACTCCACTGTACAGGGCGATTGATTCTCTGGCGCAAAGACTTTCTTATCCCACGCCTATCGAAGAAGAGACTATCCAAAGGTTCAAAGATGTCATTACGCTGCTGATTGAAAATGGAGCGGATATCAACGCCCTTAATAATGAGAAGTACAGCGCTTTTTCAAGAGCCGTGAAGTGTTTGGTTCACGACAGTCGTAATGCCGGACAGCAGATGGATTTTCTTGAGTTTCTTTTGGAGTTGGGGGCCGATCCGGACCTGGACGCTGGAAGGGGGAGCAATTCTGCTTTCTGGCGGGCTGTGGAGCAGAGGCGATACGATATTCTCACGGTCCTGCTCGAAGGCGGTGCAAACCCGTGGTTGATAGCGGACGCCGACTCCCCGCCGGGACGGTACAATCTGTTACATTGTGCGCGCATGAAGAAAGATGACAAGCTTTATGACCTGCTTTATCAATACATGAAGGACAGGTACGAGCAGACCAATGAAGAACTTCTCGAATTAACTGCGCAGGTGGTGCAGGCGTCTTTAGAGGATGATATGGCAACGATAGGCTCAATTTGTGCGGATCCTCCTCGTTACCGAAGACCGTGGACAGGATGGTCTAAGCAGATAAAGAGATCGTATCAAGGACATGAGAGCCTTATAGACAAGGCAGTTCCGGGATGGTTCACGGTGGATGGTCTGGCGGAGGTATATGTGCCGCTGTCGGAAGGGAAAGAAGAAAAGAGCATCATGCTCGGGTTTATACAGTACCCGGATGGCCAATGGAAATGTGTTTACTATCGACAAATGAGTTTCATGCCCGAATACGAAAAGAATCTGCGAACGGCGTTCATTTCCGGTAACAGCGGCGATGAATTCAGAAATTACATATACGACCAGGCGGGAAAACGGATGAATTAGTCTGGACGTGTGGGGTACGCTTGAGAGAAGCAATTTAATAAAAGACAGAGGCAAGGTGAACTTGCCTCTGCTTTACAGGTGGTGCGGCTGCGTTGTTTCTCAAGTTGGCTGCTGGTTTTTCTTATTCGGTATGCGTCAGGATCGACGGCTGCAGCCGGGCGGATTATCTGTGGCGAATTTCGAGTCCATACACCAGGTTTCTCTGAACGTAGCTTCCGTAGCCGTGTCTTGTGACTCTGCCGGCGGGCTCCTCATAGACGGTCACAACCTGGCGGGCGGGCCGATGTGACAGCCGGCCGTCGATGTAGACCCACGAGCATGGCCGCATCGGCGGATTTCCGAGCAGGCGTCTGTGGCGATCGATGCCTATATACGTGATGCAGCGACCGTCATGGTCGGCGTGATGCGGACGAGAAGCGCAGTCCGAGCCGATGTAACCGCCGATACTCAGGTTAACGCTGCATCCCGCGGAGGCCTCATTGGGCCAGAGGAGGAGAACACACAGAACCGCCGCCAAACTTAGTGTAATTTTTGTGGTGTTCATTTTTTTCTCCTTCAATTATTCGGTTTCAACCATCCTTTTTTCGCCGGGGCCGCGTTTTATTGCGTGGCACGCATCCGGCGGCCGTATTCGGTTTTGCTTTCCACTAATGAAAGGCACCTAAGCGAGGCGTGGTAACGATGATTTGCAGCAAGTGGCAGAGTCCCGGGCATGGGAGAAAGGCGATAGTGGAGATGTGTGCTGCAAAATCCGACGATGTTGCCTGGTTGACGGCATGCTTTGCGGGGGGACAAAGGGCGGCTAAAAGACGATGGCGGCGTAGCCGACGCTGTCGGTGCTGGAGGCGCCCATCTCCCGCTGCATCACTTCGTTGCTGTTGGTGTAAGCGAGCAGGACGCCGCGGGTTTTGCCGAGCCTTTTTGCCGCTGCGACGGCGGCTGCAGCAGCGCCTGCGCCACAGGCATTTCCATTCTCTGCGGCCTCAACGAGCATGCCGTCGTCGGCCATTTCCAGTGCCAAATCGATGAACTTGCGGTCGTTGACGTCACTGGCCCACTTGAGGCCCTGGGCTCCGGCGCCCATCGGCGTGAAGCCGTAGCGCGGACCGTAGTGGGTTAAATCGGTGGAGCCTATGCAGACGATTTTCTTTTCGCTTTGACTGATGATGTCACCGACACTTGTACCCAACGTCAGCGCGGCGTCTGTGGGCGGAACGAGAATGGGCAGTATTTTTGCCTCGGCAAAGAGGTGCTGAATGAACGGCACCTGAACCTCGATGCTGTGTTCGGACCTGTGGGACTGTGGGTCGCTTATTGCGGACTTTGCGGCCAGGACCGCGTGCGCCAATTCTTCGTCGATGGGCGCGTCGCCGAGCGGGGTGGTCCAGCTTCCGGCCTCAAATAGGGCGGGTACGCGCCCGAAGTAGCCGTGGGCGGCGCCGAAGATTACAAAGGTGTCGACTTTTTCATGCTGCTTCTTTATGGCCGAAAAGACGAGGGCGGCCAGCGAGCCGCTGAAGGTCCAGCCGGCGTGCGGGACAATGCCGGCTACAATCGTCTCAGGCAATGACTTGCTCAACGTTCTTTTTTGGAGGCACTCGGTGATTTCGGCCACGCACGAATTGTGGCCGCCGGGATAAAACTGACCTGCAACAATCGGTTTTCTGGTTTGCATGTTCTCCACCTTCCACTTGCATTTGCGTTACCGGCCGGTTATTATGGCCGCATTGATCGAAACCGCGAATTATTGTAAGCCCGAAGGTAAGAAAAGACAAATGGTATCCAAAAAAACAGCTCCTGTGGCGGTGGTGATGGGTTCGGACAGCGATCTGGCGGTCATGCAGGGCTGCGTGGACACGCTGAAGGAATTCGGAATCGAGCCGGTTGTGCGAATAATCTCGGCCCACCGAACGCCGGAGACAGCGGCTGAATTTGCCGATGGGGCTGCGGCCAAAGGGATAAAGGTGATAATAGCCGCCGCAGGTATGGCTGCTCATCTGGCCGGTGCATTGGCGGCAAGAACGCCGCTGCCTGTAATCGGGGTGCCGTTGATTTCGGCAAATGGCTTGGGGGGGGTAGATGCGCTGCTGAGCACCATTCAGATGCCGGCGGGCGTGCCGGTGGCAACGATGGCCATTGGGAAGGCGGGGGCGAGAAATGCGGCGATACTGGCGGCGCAAATTCTTGCCCTGTCGGATGATACGCTGGCGGAGAGGCTCGCAAAGTTCAAGGAATCGCAGGAAAAGAAGGTGATCGAGAAGGATTCGGCGATTTAGAACCTGTAACGAAATGAGCCTTGGCTTTGGGAAAGGTCTGAGATTGCCGCGCGAACCCATTCGACTGCGCTCAGGGCAGGCTCTGCGGTTCGCTCGCAATGACAGTCTTTTTGTTAGAGGCTCTTAGCTCGACTTTTGCCATTTGATGTAGTCACGCTGCCAGGCTGAGATAATCCAGCAGCATATTCCTTAATTTGGATGGTAGTTTATTAAAACCGTTATGATCAGAAGCCTTTGCAAAAATGCTTT
>Ga0307379_10002644_pt1 | contig 26370 bp, 18 predicted proteins | sample UN2MG_FD_202237 | JGI IMG/M metagenome (GOLD analysis project Ga0307379, IMG submission 202237) | Soil microbial communities from Risofladan, Vaasa, Finland - UN-2 | ecosystem: Environmental > Terrestrial > Soil > Coastal area > Acid sulfate soil | place: Finland: Risofladan, Vaasa | collected...
CTAAGTAATCCTTAGTTGCTGTATCTAATCTACGAAACTTTGACTTAGCTTTATTAAAATCTGTTTTAATTAAATCAGCTATTGTAAAATAAGCTTTCGCATCACTGCCTTGTAATTTAATAAAATCTTTATCTGGATTACGAGCTTCTTTTTCTTTATCTACTTCTTTTTGTAATTTAGTTGCAACCTGTCTGAATACATTAGATGCTGAGCCTGCATTAAAATTATCTTTAGCTTTTTTAATGGCTTCTTTATCCTGGAGTCTTTTCTTCTCTTGTTTATCTAAGTGCTTTAACATAGCATCATATTTACCACCCTTATCATTCTTACCTTCATTTATAATCTCATCAGATTTATCAGTAAATTGTTCGAATGTTTTTACATATTTCATATGAAATGACTTATTTTTTATGCCCAACATACGGGACTTTTATTATATATCTGAATTAAGCAGCAAACTTTAGCTTCTTAACTATATAAGGGAATTGTTGGTCAGCATATATAACCTGGCGTTCAATACCATGCTTATATAGTTTGTTTTTCCAGTTACCCCAAGTAAAATCATCGACAAAATCAACTATAACTAATTTGTCTTTTTTACTATGAAGTCTTAATCCACGACCTATACTCTGTCTGATAACAATTTCAGATTTAAATGATTCTGTAAAAAATATATTATGTATATTCTTAATACTAATACCAGTACTGAACGTACCAAAACTAGCAACAAGAATAACATTATCATGTTGCTCCATTTTCTTTTTATAAGCTTCACGTAAATCATCATTAATACTACCATCAACATAGTATATTAATTTATCTGGACATTTACGTCTTAGGGCTTTATAAATTTCTTCACCATGGTCAAGTCTGTGGAATAAAACTAATGCATTTTTAGTAGATTTACCAATAATATTAGTAATCATATTTAACCTATCAGTATTTCCTATAACATAATTTTGTTCTAAGTTAAAAACTTTTTTACGTTCATTAGGGTCTGGGTTTCTAGAAAGTGTATGAAATGCTTCTTTCACTTCATCAGGTGCATAGTCAAGTTCAATTACTTTAACTTCACATTTAGCTACGAATCCTTTCTTTTGCAAGAAGTTTGCATTAACTTCATTTACTAAAGGTCCTGTATAACACATTAATGTTAATCTATCTAGGGTACCTGGCTTTGGAAATGTACCAGTTAAACCATATCTATAATCGACATTCACGCATTTCTCTAAAATAGTTTTTATTGATACTGCTTTTACTTTATGCATCTCATCAACAATAACTGCATCAAAATCATTAAAGTAATCTTCTTTCTTTTTAACTAGTGATTGATATGTACCGATTACAATGTTACTATCCTTCTTTGGTTTTTGCCCAGAATAGATAGGTTCTATTTTAAGTTTAACTTGATTTTTATTATTAAATGCATAGAAATCTTCTTCAGCTTGATTTACTAAACTTACGTTAGGCACAATAAATAAAATTCTCTTTGCTAAACCATGTTGTAACATGTAAGCTACTGTTAAGAAACTAATTAATGTTTTACCTGCAGATGTTGCTAATTCGGCACTGCACTTTCTAAATTTTAAAATTCTGAATGCAGATTCAATTTGATATTCACGTACTCCTGTGAAGCCATCCATTTTAAATCCTTCGAAAAAATCATTAGCCCATTTTGTAAAATCTTCTAATTGAATATCATTATCAAATATATTACTTAAATCTTTAAAATAAATTGGATGATTAAATTTCTTAGCCATTTCTACTAATTCACGCCATAATCCTATTGGAATATAGCGGTCATTATAAAGATAGCAATAATATCCATCCCAGTACCCATTCTTAACTCTAGGATTAAACTTTGCATTTTTTACTTGCTTAGTTAAAGTAATCCTAATTTGTTCTAACTCAATTTCACTTGCTTCTGTTAAAACTAAAAATCTACTATCTTCACTTATTTCAAATACCATTAGATGGTTGCAATATTAATTCTATTTTTAATAGCCCAAGCCATTTGATCGAGTGTTCTTACGCATTCACTATAATAATCAATTTGAATTTCTATAAAATTAATTTGTTTTTTAATATAATGTAAGTCGGCAATTACTGCAGCATCTTTATGCTTATCACTCATTTTATAATCATGATTATAATAATCAAGTAGTTTAGTCTTGTAACTTCTCTCATAGCTACTTTTAATCTTTCTTAAACGTATATTGAGTTTTGCTAACTGGTCTATAATCATTTGACGATATGATAGCATTGTTACCTGAGAGTCAGATAGATTCTCAACGTTATTAAGTGTCTTAACAAGGGTAACAATTCTATCACCCCAGTTCGTACGCTGTTCAGCGAGTTGTTTTTCAATTGCTTCTAACTTTTCGTCATTAGTTAATTCAGCATTTTGTTGTACGTTATCTTCCATTTTTAAAACAGTTTAGTGTTATTACTATTTCTCTTTTCAGGTATATAAATCTTTACCCTATTATTAGAATATACGGGAGAAAAATCGGAAAGTTTCATACCGGCGTATGAATATTTAGATGCATCGAGTTCATCAAGTAAAATTTTAAGTTTTTTACTATCAGTAACTGCATCATCTAGAAATTGGTTATATTCTTGTTCAAATTCGTTCATTATATATAATATAAATCTATTATCTTATTAGAGAAGTATTTGTTTATATATTTGTAGGAATCTATCTTGTTTTTATAACATAATTTAATGATATCGTTTAAATCTTTAATTGTATCTTCTTTAGTTACATATCGCATTAAATCATAGTCAGAAATAAATTTCTTCCATAAAAAGACATCATGACCTTTTTTTAATTGGTCACCTGCAGCATCTTTCCCACTTCTGTCATTATCATAGAAATATCTAACAGATGGTATATCATCAAACATCGACATATCTCTATTAACAGTAGCCTGCCCTATAGAGTTTTTCATAAACTTTGAATCTATAGGTCCTTCAAAAGAAGTTACGGTTTGTGTAAAATCAACGCTAAGAATACCGAATATAGTAGAAAGCTTATTTAATTTTTCTATTTCTATTTCATTCTCACATTTATCTAATGTTGTTAATCCTGCTTGTTCACGTAATCTTTCAATATGGAACGTAAAGTACTTACTACTTGTATCTTTTGATATTCTTCTAACTTGATACCCAATCACTGACTTTCCATCAGGTGTTAAATTTAATACAAATAATCTACCCTGCCTCCATGAGAACTCTTTACTCTTATTAGTAAGTAAACGCTCTTTTAATATTTTATAACCTTGACTTTTTTCATCAATAGGTCTTGTACCTGTTATCCTATAAAAGACATCAAGTGGAATGCTTAATTCCTTTAATTTTTCGAATAATTCAAACTCAATGTTTCTTGCTTTAATACTTATAACTTGATTAGTTTTAATGTAATCCATTATAGCTAATCTCTCGTCAGTATTAATATTAACTGCATTGTGTTCTTTTAATAGCATATGTAATGGTCTGTGTATGTTACAGCCATAATTATAACAGTGATACATTAAAGTATTCCAAAATAAGTTACCCCTTTTCTTCTTATTATCTTTTTCACTATCCCCACAATAAGGGCATGCAAAAGTCAAACGACCATGCATGTCCTTGATACTGGTTTTAGGTCCTGAACCAAAAGAAGTGTCCAGAATATTCTGGACACAACTCTTAATTTTTTCCCTAAAATCTTTATCTAATAGAGGGTTAATTGGGTTTGTCTTAGACATTAACATCTAATTAGATACCTAAGTTATCTAAAAATTCGTCTAAGTTCTCGTCACCTGCATCGTTAGATTTAGCTTCTGACTCATCTTGAGATTCATCTTCAACTATAACTTTCTTAGCTACAGGTTTAGAAACTGATGGCTTAGAAGAAGGTGTCTTAGTGATTGCAGATACTGCGTCACCCGGTGAACGATATTGATTTAATATTGACTGAAGTTTAGTTTGGTCTTCAGATGACATTGGTTTGTATTCGAATTGATCTAATGATGGTGCACTGTCCATGAATTTTTTAAGTGATTCACGTCCTGCTTCATTAGCTTCAACTTCTACTCCATTTATTTCAATTGCTGTTCCAGCATCTTCAAATGATGTATCATCATAATTATTGAAATTACCTTGTCTTGTAATATACAAGTCCATGTTACGACCGTTGAAGAAGTTAAATATATCAACTTTCTTACCAGTCTTAGGATTTAAGTATCTATCAAGTTTAGCTTTAAGCTTAACTCCATATTTTAATACCATAATTTTACCATTGTTAGCTGGTTTAACAGCGTCATCAATGATATAAACTAAAGAATAGAATACATCACGCTTTTGTAATTTCTCAGCGTTCTTTCTATCTAAAGCACTTTCACTCTTTGAAAGTTTTCTCCACAATTGTGCACATTCACAACTATTCCAATCTCCTACTGATTGAGGACTATCAAAGGTATAACCCTTGTCTGTCTCATCCTTAAGGAAATAAGTTACTTTGTGAATGATTGATTTTGTTGGATTTGATGGATTGTAAAGAAATCTTACTTTCGCTTGATAAATTCCATCTGAAGCATCTTTTGCTTTGGGTGCGAAGATAACTGAATCGTTTTTCTTCTCTCTGTTGTGTGTTTCAACTTCGATAGCCTTTGTACCGAAAATGTCAAAACCGTTGTTTTCTGTTGCCATAAACTTTTGCCTTTTTTAATTGTTTAACTTGTTTTTAATTGCCTAATACTAGAGTCATTAAAGTGTAATCTTTAAATAGTTCTGGCCAGTAACGTGTTTAATAATATGCCTTTTAAATGCCTGTTTCTTAGTTGAGATATATATTGTCGTCTCAGGATTAGTTTCAAAGATTTTTTAGAAAAAAACTTAGGGAAATCTTTGATAATTCTGAAACAAAGCCTGTGGGGTTGGCTTATAATGATTAAGAGGTCTTAAGCCAATAAAGGGGCCTTTGACCTTTAACTCTCTGGGTAACTTTCCCAAAGACATCTGGCAATAAAATACGAATCTACTAGATCGTCGATAGGTTTTGGTATTTTTACCTTCTTAACATTGCGACTTAGTTCTAAGTTTAAACAATGTTTATGGAAATCTCCGCAAAGCATTTCGTCATGGTAATCTAATCGAAAATTACCTTTCTTATCTTTCTCTATTCGCTCTTTATATTTTTCCTTGATAAATCTATATTCTCCAATAAAGACGTCGAATAAATCAGCCTTATCGTAAGAGCCATATCCAGCTAGTTTTTTTATGGCTTTAGGCGAGTACACATCAAGGGTAAATTTTTTGAAAATATCTTTTTCAAGTATTAAAGTCTTGAGTGCGGTCGTTGCGCCTATAATATCTATAAGATTATTTGACTGTGAGCCAAATGAGTAGCCTTCAAACCCAATATGTATTGTTGATTGTTTAAGTTCGCTGTTTGTTAAATTTGAAGTAATGAAATCTAATATAGCTAGAGCCTGTTCTCTATAATGAGATATTTTAGCAAATTCATTTCTACTATAAGTAGCTTCTACTAATTGGTCATTTTGAAAAACTAAGTCTACGTCCTTAAGGCACTGTACGTCTTCTTGACGTTTTAGGTCTTTCTTTTCTAATTTCTTTGGATGTGAAATAAATTTGTACTTCTTATCTTTAAGTATACAAATAGCCGGACTCTTTAAGGAATAGTCAATTCCAATATAAATGTGATTCATTATAATTAAATTAAGCGACCACCAAGTGCACTACCTAAAGCTGCACCTACTAATCTACTAGTTAACATCTCATATACGATACCTTTTTCGATACCTAAAACTCTTGCAATAATTTTACCTATTGTCTTACCTAATGCGAATCCTGTAAGGCCGCCTAATATAGAACCTATAAAACCTTCTTTAACAAGGTCTTCTTGTAAATTATTAATATCTTTATTATTGTCTAAATATTCTTTAACAAAAGCATCTATTGCTTCATCTATTTTAGCTTCTTCGTCTTCTGTAAGTTCATGTTTATAACTTTCATTTAAAGCTTCAAGTAATTGCTGGTCAGATAAACTATTTGTCTTCTCATTAATAAAATCTATAAATGTCTTAGTATCTTTCATTAGTTAATAATTATTTGCATCTGGATTACCTTCCATTTCTTTAGATAAAGCTTTAGCAGCAATACTTGCAATAGCTGGATTTTCTTCCATCATTGATTCCATCTTTTCTGTATACACTTCTCTAATAGACTTCATCATTGAATTTATATATTCATGAGTTGTATCATATACAACCTGCTCATCATATGCTTTTTCATTCGTCTTCTTCATCGCAGCTTTTGCGGCAACTAAAGAAAATTCAACGTTTTCTTTCATTACTCTAGTACACATTTCTGCCATTGTTGTAAAACATTCGGTCATGAATCCTTCTAATGTATGTGCAGGGTCTTCATCATTTTCATTATTACAAGCTTCTGCATACATTTGTTTGTACATTTCATATATACGTTCATTTAAAGATATCTTTTCAGGTTCAACATCCTTCTTATCATCTGAAGTATCTTCATTTGTTCCGTATACTTCTTTAGCATTATTTATAGTATCTTCAGAAAAGCCTTCAGATTCCAATGCAGTAATAAACTTATCTAAGTCTTCCCATATATTATCTTCACCATACTGTTCAATAAACGCAATATATTTACGTTCGTCATCAGTAACTATAGACTCATTTATAAATTGATTAAATGTCTTAAAATATTCCATTAGACTTTATTTCTTTTTTTATATATCTCAGTTTTTTCTTCTTTGATTTTTTTCATTACCAAAGTAGCTGATGAATGGTTTGTCTTCTTAAGTTCATCTAACTTTTCACAGAATGATTCTTTCATTGAATCTATACATGCATCTAGGTATTCTTTTAATTCATCTCTTTGAGAATTATAATCATTACCACTATCTTCACCTACGAACTGATTAGATACTGTTCTAAGAGCTGTAAAATAATCATCACTGTGCATTGCTTTAGCTGCTGCAGAACCCATAACCATTGCAGTTTCTTTTAAATATTCTTCAAGAGTATGTTCAGGGTCATTATCATTTTCATAATTAGCTGCATCTAATATAGCTTCGTATAAAGATTCCCACAATTTCTTTTGTGTTTTCTCAGAAACTACTTTAGAGAAATTAACTCCTGGTTTTCTACTTACTGTTTCATTTTCTTCCAATGATTTATTGGCATTCATGAAATCTTCAAATGTTTTAATGTTTTTCATATTAATCTAATTCTATTAGTACTTCTAATTCGTTATACGCTATTGATAATTCAAATGTTGAAAATTCTGCAACGTTACTAGCAAATGACATTGATAAATCACCTATATTTTTAATTAAAGGTCTTTTTATCCTAGCTGTAACAATTATATTACCTTCTGAATCCGTCATTCTAACATTTAAGTCTTCAATAAACTTCTGTCCATTACTAAATTTATAATAATAGTTTAAAGTATCTAGCATCATCCAATAATTAATGAATCCATCAACTAGTTGAAATGTAACTGTAAATTCTTTTTGAAATAATTCCTGAGTTGGTAATGTATTACGCCAAGATATTTGTCTTCCTGAGTATTGAGCTTGTACAACTGGTTCAAATCCCATTCCAGGTAAATTAATACTTTGTATAGTATAATTTAAAAAATCTAATGGTTCTTCAATAACATTTCCTGGCATTCTGTTCAGATACGGTTTATACTTATCTGAAATTTCCTTAGGTATAAAATTCTTAGGAAAGTGAAATTCGAATAAATTATTCCTTGCGTCTAATAACATTTTATAACTTTATGTTTTTAATATTCTGACCTTTTAAACTATTAAAAGATTTTTGTGATATAAATTGCTCAGCACCTTTACTTATATTATTCTTTATATTTTTAATAACAGGTGATACAATATTTAAATTACTTATTGCTTTAGTTTCACCTGATAATAAACCTTTAATTGTATCAGCCATCGTAGTATTATATTGAGCTAACATTTCAGAAGCCTGTGATAATGATCTTCTTAGATTATTATTATCTTCAGTTAATTGTGTATTACTTACTGTTAATCTATTTACAGTTTCTGTTAAACTTGAAACTTCTGATGTACTAACTATACCTGATAGTGCAAGTTGATTATTAAGATTAGCTATTTTTTCAGAATCACGTACTTGTATTTTTTCATCAACTCTATACCACTTACCAAAATAAACTAATGTTTCATCACTCTTTGCATCATTTAATTCTAATCTAGATGATAAGTAAAAGTTTCTAGAATTATGCTTAAGTATTTTACTAGCTTCTTCTTTAGTTACTTTAAATAAAAGTTCTCCTTTAATAGGACTTAAATCTTTTACATTTGTATAATTTGATACACGCACTTCATCACCTGTTGACTCATCAGTAAATGATAAATAGAAAGTTCCCATATTAGTTAAATCTAATAATTGAGGCTGTTTAGCACCTGTGGCTTCTTGTAATGTATTGTCATATAAAACAAATAATATAAAATTATCAAAAGGCGTAAGGCTGATTGCAGCTTCGCCTAATGGCCATATTTCTTCTGTCGGTGTCAATGATGTAATTTCAATAGCTGCATTTGCAACTCTAGTACTTTGCCCAGATTCAGTCGGTGATATATCACCTTCTTGTAATGTAGATGGTATTGACTTAACTGTACCAATAGATGCACTTACCTTTAAGCGTTCTCTGAATCCCATTACAAATTGAGTTTCTTTAGTTATATTAGATTGAGTACCTTCAAAAATAGCTGCAGGGTTATTAAGAACTATTTTAGAGACTTCATCAGGTAAAACATTATAAACTTTAGTTACAGTTGGTACTGTTCCCATATTTATTTTACGTATTCTTCTACCATACTTCTTTACATCAAAAGAACTGTATTGTGATTGTTTAATAACCTGTGTATTATCAACTTTATTAATTAATCTTAAACTATAGTCAATACGATATGATACAGCTATATGCGAATTAAGAATTATAGGTCTAAACACATAAGGCTCTCCAAAATCATTTGATTGTATAAAAGCTTGTTCTGTAGTTAATAAGAAACTTGTACCAACTTGTTCGAACACATTTATTTCATGCATTACAATCATATTAGTATTTGGCTGCTGATTTAATCCTAAAATAAAATCTTCATAAATATCACCATTATATTCTCCATATATTTCAAAATAATCTCCGCCTTCAGATTCTTTTACAACTGCTGATAACAAGCTATATTCATCAGTCTTATTAATTGATGCAGTACTAGATTCTCCAATATAGAAATAAGTCTGGGCATTAATAGTCTCAGTTTTATTAATAAATTTAGCAGTCAACTCTATAGTACTTTGAGTAAGTAATCCAGAATTACTAGTTAATTGATTAGCAAGTATTCCTGTATTATTAGGAGCACTTAAATATTGGTCAGTCATCCAATCTAATGCAGGTACTTTTAAAAGAAGATACTTAGTGTAAAGTCTTTCACCTATAATTAGAGGTTTAGGATTATTAATTTCATAATTATCTGGCTTCAAATAAGCAAGTGAAGCAAGGTTGTGTTTATTACCAGTACGATCTCTTATTAATACTTCAAATATAATACCATCATTCTCAAAGAAATCAAATCCTGCTAGTAAATGAACTTTAATCGTATCGTATTCAATAGATTTAGCCGGAATATTATAAGGACCAGTTAATTGATTTTGATAAGATGCAACGTTTATTAAATTTGGGTCAAAATCTAAATATTGTAAAGCAGTATTGGTTGTTAAGTATGCATACTTAGATTTATCAGCTGCTATTGGTATTGCACTTAATACTCTAGTGTTACCTGTATACTCATACGGATTATCTTCATTAAATAAGAAGTTTGTATTAGTATAAGTATTATTTAAGATATGGATTCTAGACCCATTGGTGTCAGTATCAATTGTTTCAGGCGCCGACGGGTCCCTGTAGATATATTCTACAAGAATCTGAGGAGTTAACTGTAAAAATTTTGAAGTACTTGCCATCTTAATTTATTAATTCATATTCTAGTGTTTCCATATTGAATTTACCTTTTCCGTAATTCTTAATTATATTTTCGGTAAACACCTTTTCTTTTTCTCTACTTTTTGTAAGAGCTTCTACTAATTCTTTTTGCTTTGCATAAAGCTTTTCAATAGCACTTTCTACTCCTGTTAATTCATCAAAAACATCTTGATATTCTTTTAAGATACCAAATAATTCCGACAATTCTTTTTCGTTTAATTTCTTTTTCATATTAATTATTAAGCAAGTTCAAATGTTATGGTACCTCTAATAGTTTCATTATAACCACCGCTATTATAAAAATTACCAGGAAATGGTATACCTGCAATATTAAGTGGATATATTTCCATGAACCATTGTCCAGCCCATGGGTCAGGTGATGAACCTCTTCTTATTGTACATTCAACGGTTCCCCTTCTACTTGGACTATTATATGTTGCTATACCTTCACACCCATGATGTAATCCAGTATATCCTAATGCAGGGCTAGTTAAAACATTCTTTACGTTCTGTACAGGGCCTGGTAATAGCATTGCAAATTTACTAGAAAAACCAGCTCCATTATTTTGGAAATTAGTTATATTAAACGACATAAAAACTGTTTTACCTATTACTTTATAGTAAATATTAGGATCATCCCAGCCATTACCGCCTGCAGCTACATTTGCATTAACATAACTTCCAGAACTAGAAAAAGATTTTAAACTACCAATAGCATTTATACGAATCCATCCTGCAGTATCAGTACCTGTAACAAAATCAGTATCAGTTCTAATATTACCACCGACATTTAATTTTGAGCCAGCAGTTATTGTAGTATTTATTGCAACATTACCTCCACCTGGTTGTAAAACTAAATGATATGGTGAGGTACCTATTGTTTTACCAGCGTATGTAACATCACCTGAAGTAACTTGTAAGAATCCATAATTAGTACCATCTGCTATTATACCAGATAATAAATGTACATCATCTTTCCACATTGTAGAACCTATACTTAATGTTTTACCACCAACTACAAATGGAGTATTAACATTTTTATATGCATAAGGTACACTCAATGCTTTACCTTGTAAAATACCACCTGCTGTGATTTCATAAGCCGGATCAATGTCAGATACGCCTAGATGACTAGTTGTTGTCAGCGTCATTTTAATTGTATTCTTAAACTGACTATTTAATAATGATTTATTTCCTGCCATATATTTTTTTATTTAATATTTATTAAAAACCAGGTATAGGGCCACCTAATGCAATATATTCACCAAAGTTTGCAAAATGTATATTTCCATTACTATCAGCAAACATTATTGCTCCTGCTTGCCCATTTCCACTTTCATGTTTACCATAAACTACTTCAGGTGCATTTAACGGTGCATTAGGATTACTAAACCATGCATTAAATCCAATATATGAAGCACCTCCTATATTTGTTTGAGTAAATGAATTATTACCATACACATTTAAACCATTAATTGTTCTATCTTCAAATGTACCAATATTAACTTCATCTGGGTCATAATTAAATCCACCAAATGGTGTAGGTGCATTTAACTCAGGATCAGGAATACTGTCTCTACCTTTTATTGTTAATATATGTTTTGGTCTAAGTGTATTAATACCTATAAATCCAGTTTCCTTCTTTATAACAATTCTATGATGTGTTGTATTAGTTGGATTAGCAAGTGTTTTATTACCTATAACTAAATCACTAGTTTCATATTGGTAAATATTAAATCTTTTATCAACGTCTAAATCTCCTGCAAATACATTACTTACAACTGAATGCCATATTCTAGCACCTGAAGTTAAGCTTCCATAAAAATCACCAGATGATGGAGTTAATGTTCCAAATCTTATAAAATGTAAACCTGTACCATCTGTATCATTTATAGTTAATCTTGAATCTGTAGCAAAACCTCCTATATTTAAACCCATTTTACCAAGATTAGCATTTTTGCTTTGTCTAAATGTAATAGGTGAATTAGATGGATTAGATGCTGGATTGCTACCGCTATTAGAACCAGGCTCAGTTACTGGAAATATAAATAAATTTAATTCAGCCGATGTATCAGTTACTGTTGGGTTTTGTTTTATAAACCAAGCAGCTCTTCCATTACCTACTGAACCGTAAATAGGTTTAAATGCTGAAGCAACAGTATCATAATAAATATTATCACCTAAAATATTATTATCTGCGCCAATAATTATTGAACCGTTTACTTGTAATATATGAGCACTGTTAGCAGGAAATGTACTTGTACCAATTCCAACTCTACCTTCTATTATTGCACCACTAGCATCAGGTGATATAAGATTACCATAGTTTACACCTACACTTATATTACCCTTAATACCTAATTTTGATTGAGGTATAGTTCCTGTTGTAAACGTACCAATACCAACATTCTTAATAGTATTATTTTGTAACATTATATGAGGTGTCGATGCTATATTAGCTGCAGGTGAACCATATCCAGTTGCAGATGTAAATATATTAATCCAGTTATTAGCTGGCTCAAAATATTGATTTAAAACATTAGTTGATAATGCTCCAGTAGGTGCTGTATATTTAGTATATTGTAAACCTGAACCAAGAGAAGGATGATAAACTTCAACTGCGCCACCTTCATAGATATGAATAGATGCATTAGGATTTTGTGTATAAGTTAAATAATTTAAACCACCTGCCTGTATAGTAATATTACTATCATTAGATTGAACTATTATTTGTTTACTAGTACCAACTGCAGAACCTAATAAAATAAAATCACCTGCTGATGTCATTGTCATCGTAGCACCAAAATCTTCATCTCCTGGATTTACTAATTCACTATGAATTGCTGGATTATTAAAAGCAATATGAGTTAAATCTGTATTAATAGTTAAAGCTGCACTAGAATTATCTAATTTATAAACATCATTATAAGCTCCTATAAAAACACGTGTTGTATCTTGACCAGTAACATGTTTAGGATAAATAATATCGTCTGTAAGTGCAGATTCTCTAATCCACTCACCCGTTGCATTTATACCACTGTTACCTGTATTACCTTTTATATTAACGCCTGTAAAACTCCATGTAGCTGATATTGCATTAAATTCCCATATGTCACCGTCAGTACTTGCATAGGAATTAAATGTATCATTACCTTCTTGTAAATATAAATCTCCACCTCTTACTGGCTTAATAGGAATATTAAGAGTATAAGTATTTTCTGGAAATATCCAAGGCAATGCAGGCGTAGTACCTGTAGGTGCTATTGGTTGAAATCTATTTGGGTCTCCTTTAAATTGAGGATATCCAGGTGCAAGTATATTATTTACCCTTGTCGGAGAACCTGTCCAGCTTGGAGAATCAGGTGTTGTCCATAAGTCAATAGCTGTAAACCATATTGTACCTCTAGGTCCAATTGGGCCTAGACCGCCTGGTCCACCCTTAAGTCCTATAGGACCGCCTCCATTCAATAAGAGCTGATCAAAATTAAAGTTAATTTTGTTAACTAACTCATTAACTTTATCTGAAGCTAGCAGTTCCTTGATGACAATATTAGCCATTATTTCTTAATAATTTTAATACTGGGTGCAACTGAATAGTAATAACCCTTTGTTTTATTATATATCACTCGTAGGTTGAAGTTACTTCTACCAGTAAGTGTGCTGAAATTGAAGTCTTTTACTTGACTCATACCATTAAGATTTTTACTAGTATCTACGATAGTTGAATTAATTACAGGCTGAGTATTATTTAAAGTATTATCTCTAGATTTATTAACATATAATTCAATTAAACCTATTTTATATCTAGGTAAAATGTTATTAATAATATAACCATCAATGTCATCTTTAAGAGAATCCTGTAAACCATACCCATATTCTGGTTTAATATAAGTATTAAAATAATCTTCAATTCCTATTGATGCTAATACTTCAGTTAATTTTTTTTCTAAATAAATATCAATAATTATTTGATTAGGATTATTTAAATAAACAATCTCATAAGGATTATCAGGTTTAAGAATTTCTGTTCCTATAGTTTCAAGCTCCAATTCTGAAGTTGCTTCTATTGCATCAAATGTTTCAATTTGAATATCATCTAGAATTTTCATTATCTTAGAACCAAAGAAAGATTTTTTCTCAATAATACTTCTCGTACCGATAATAGGACTACTATTAGTTTTACCAATATATCTGTCAAAATAACCAGCATCCCAGTTACTAGTAAATGTATAAAAATCTTTCTTATCAATAGCTATTTCTCCAATTAATGGATATCTAGGTTTAAACGCATCTATCTTAGTTAATTCTAGTACACCTTTTTTATTCTTATCATTTATTTTATGAAAGAACATATTTCTAATTAATCCAAAATTAGAATCTATTTTAAGCTGAGTATTTTTATCTCTTATAAAACTTCTAATTTGACTTTCTCTTAGAATATCACTACTATAAATATTAGTAATATATGGATCTTCAAAATTAATTATATCAATAAATTTAGGTTGATATTTACCACTATGTCTATAAATTGGCTGAACTGTAGCTCTATCTTTTACTATTAATTGATGTCCTATTATATCAGTTAAATTAAAATTAACAGGTTTATTATTATCAGTTACTGCTCTAAGATAACTAGGCTTAACTGTAGGCTTTGGCGTTTGTAATTCTATTACAAATAAATTATCTATAATGTTACCGTTTTCTAAAACAGTATGATATGATATATCAGGACTACCATTATTTATCAAATCAGCAATTGTTGCATAAGATACTTTAGTAAGTCTTTGATTCCAATATCTGTAACCTCCATCAATATAAATATAACTACCATTTTCAACCTGTGTATTAGTTAATGAAATCGGTTGAGGGCCTCCTGTTATTGGACTAGCTTTAAAATAATCATCAGTTAACACATCTGTAACTTGAAAATATCTTGTACTAGTACCTGAAGTAGCTTGTACTATATTATATGAACCTTGTTTATTTAATATGATTTCATCAATAAATTGTGTAAGTTCTCCAGTAGAGTTTGCACCGCCTCTAACATTACCTAAACCAAAGCTAGTACCAGAACTTAATCTCATATCAATAGCCCCAGTTAAAATAACATCTTCATAATCCATAGTGTTATCACTATTTAAGTCAATTGATTTAATTGATTTAAATCTACTATCTAATGCATATAATATAGTTCTATCAATAAATGCAGACGGTTCAGTAACAGTAACTGTAGATATATCCCTTTTAATGGAATTAATAAAATCATCAATCCTTACGTATATTACTAATGTAATGTTTTTGAATTTTCTATTTTCTATAAATTCAATTTCTACGGATTTTCTTTTTGTACCCAATGGATATTGTCCAGAATGTGGAATAAGAACACTAGAAAACTTATAATCGTTATATCTATTACTTTCTTTAAATTTAATAGTTTGTAGATTATAATCTATTTTTGTATTCGATTCTATTCTTTCTTTAACAATGGCTTTTACTCCTCTAAGAAACGCTGTAGAGAAATTAACATTAGTACCACCATCAAATACACCATACCTTAATTGTTTCTTTACAGGTACTAATTCCTCGCTCATTATTATTTCACCTGTAGTATCTAATATAGGGTATTTAAGTAAATCAACTGTAAAATACTCAGTGAAGTAATCATCAGTAATATTATATAAACCACTCGATGTTACATCTAACGGATCAGGGAAGTAACTAAATACATCATTCATTTTAGACTTATCATAAAGTCCAAAATAATATGGCAGCTTTTGTAAGTAATACCATTCATGTGTAAAATAGTCAGGGTCTCTAGTAAATTCGTCTTCAGAAGGTGAGAAATTAGTAATTCCAAATGCTTCAGACGATATTAATCTATAGTCGTGCTCTCTTGTATCTTTTCCGTTTCTATAAACCCATTTATTAATATAAGGTGTAACTCTAGAAGGCGTAGATAATTCTTGTATAGAATTTTCTTTAAGTCTATCGTATTCAATCTCTATCTTAGGAGATGTTATTTCAGAATCAACACTTTCATTTTCCAATAATCCCTGTAAAGTAACAAACTCTTTATTTTTATAAAAGTCTTCTATTTCTTCCTGTGTATATGTAGATGTATTATCAAATTGTTTATAAAAATCTGATTCTATATTTAATTCTCGCTCATCACCATATTCTGTACTATAGAAATCCATATCCATATCTTTAATAGGGAATATTGAAAATCTACCAAATGAAACTTTAAATAATTCATATAAATAAATATGCTTTATAGAATCTCTAAAAATAACTTCATTATCTTCTATAATAATTGTACAATACTTATCTATGTTTTTATATCCTATTATTTTACCGTCTTTATTCTTAATAGGTTCATCTATATAATATGAAACTTTTTTAACAGGAGCTAATCCGCTTTCTTTTCCAGTTTTATCTATAGATTTAATATATCTATTAGGTATGTCGAAATCATTAAATGAATTGATGTCTATAAAAACTCTACTACCAGGTTCATTATTACCACCTTCATAATACCATGTATTAAAATTAGGATTAGAGAACCCTTGAGTATTAGATATAATATTTACATGAGCTCCAGTAAAAAATAAATCTCTACCGATAGACAAATCATTAAATCTACTTCCAGCATTTTTTGCAACTAACACAATTAAATTCTCTATACTAGTCGCTTCAAAGAAACCATCCTTTATATTATTAAAGGCTTCAGTCATTGCTTTAGCTATTTCTTTATTAGTCCCAGTAGGATTAAAAAATCTACCACTTGCTCGACCTACAGGAATATTACTTACAGAGTCTGCTGTAATTGTATAAGATTCCAAGTCTGCTGACACGTCTTTTGTAACAAGTAAAATTGAAGATGGTCCAGATACACTAGATGTAAAATCAATATCTATACCGCTAAATGTTTTTTCAACTACAACTAGTGAATTACCCTTAACTGAAACACTATACTGTGGAAATTTACCAGAAGTCTCATTTTTCCAAGCTATCTTTAAATCATTAAGTAAATCATCAACACTATTATTAATAGCATTAACAGATATGCTAAATGAAGCATCATCGGTAATTGTAAATGTATCACCAGGAATAATACTTAGAGGAGAAAATCTATAGATTTGTTTTTTAACTAATCCCGTGAAATACTTATCACCATGTGGGACTTGTGAATTGACTCTAAGGAATGTACTGGCTTTTCCTGGTTTTTCTGATATTCTAGATTCAGTAGTAAGAATAGGCTCTTCAATACCTGTAAAATTCTTCCAATCAATAGAAGTGTTTTTTAATCTTAACTCGGTAGTATGATTCCATATACCATCTATTTTTAAATTATAGAAATCATTATTTTTATCCTGAACATAGAATAAAGATGTAAGATTACTTACATCACTATCCTTTGGTAAGAAATGCATTTCTTGTAAATCTATTGATGTATTATTATCAGTATCTGCTGGGTCATATATAGTATCTACACTTTTACTATCAATGTATAGTACTATACCATCTTCGTTAGTTTGTATGAGACTTTTAGTATTATCTTTAACTAGGAAATTTTCATCTTTAGGTTTAGGTATTTGATTTTCATAAAATGAATCATTATATAATTCCTTACCTGAAACTTGGAATGTACCTTCTTCTAGGGCATTTACATATAAACCGAAATATCTATTAATTGTAAAATCTTCAACGTCTTTATCATCGAATAAAAAATACATATTTAACATATTAGCACATGCTACATTATTACGTTCAAATCCTTGTGTAATAAAAAATTCATCTTCTAATATAGTAGTATCTTTAGCAAAGAAATTATCATAAATAAATTCAGGCTTACTAGTAAATCCACCCAATTTTAAATCAATACCATTCCAGTATGTAGGTTCATTTCTTTCAAAATTAAATAAAAGAGGAGATTCTGGGAATCTTTCAGAGTTTCTAAACTTTCTAATATATTTTCCAGCTTCAGAATTTAAAGTTAAATCTATAGTTTTAATAATAGTAGCCTTTTTAAGGATATTATTTACAAAATTATTGGGGTCATTGACGAAGTCTTTATTAGAATTTTCAGATTCTGAATTAACATTATTAGCCGAAACAGGTTCTTCAATTCTAAATATTATAAAATAGTCAGGTATATTTTTCTCTAACCAAAGAGGAGCAAGTATACCAAATTCCTCATCATAAGAAACTGAGTTAACAGCTTCTGCACCTAACGAATAATTAAATTCGTATTGTTTTCCAAAATCATTTAAAACACTAAGATCTGATGAATCACGTTGAACCTGATATATTATATCACTAGGCGTACCCTTATAAAATCTAGCTAAATCATATTCATATGCACCATTTGATGATACTCTGAATGATTTATACTTAGATTTAGATAATTCTTCTGTTGCATCAAATGACTCTAAGAATAATCCTTCCTTTGTATCAACAACTAATTTTACATTAGTGCTTAACTTCGGGTTAACCCTCAGAACGTTAAATGATGTGTTTTCTAATAATTTTACTGACATTTCTATTCGTTACTTCTTATACTATTTATCTAGCATTATTTATTACTAGAAGATGTAATATTAGGAGTAACTGCAATATTCTTAGAAACATCATCTAGAGCTAATCTAATGTCTCTAGAAGGTATTTTTTCTAAATTAAGTTTATTAGAACGATATTTAGCAAAAACTTCAATATCGAAAGAAAATCTTTCATTATCACCTAAATTAATATCAAAACCCATTCTCTTAGAATAAGTCAAATCTCTAGTAGCTCCTGTTCTATCGCCACCGATAAATCCAATACCTGTATCTCCAACTCCACCAAAATCAGTCATTCTATATTGGAATACTATAGGAATTTGAACTGCTTTATTAGTACCAAATTCTATAGTCTTAAATGATAGACTGTCATCTCCATTTACTGATAGTTGAGCCTCATCTGTAGTTGATATAAATAAATAAGAACCTACACTTGCTCTACCTAATGTATATTGGTCATCTGGTTCGAAAGCACATTTAATAGTACGTAATATTGAACCATCATAGAAATAACCTGTTTGTTTTTTACCATCAATTGCTTCAGCATTTCTTTTTGCAGCTTTGGCATTTACAATAGTTCTACCAGCATCTAATGTACCTACTGCAGGTGCAATAGGATTAATAGCTGGATGTAATACATGTAGTAGTATTTTATTACCACTATCATAATCAGTATCAACTCCAGTTACCGTAAAGTTTGTAGTTGTATTAGCTAATGAACCATTCCAAATATAATCTGTTGCACTTGTTCCTGCAGGAGTAAATGGATATCCAGTAGAATCAAATCTATATTCACCATCATCTACAGTTGTTATGATAGATGAACTTCCTAAGTCTACGTTATAATCTAAATAATAATCTTCAGTACCTGCAATATCTACATATCTAGCATAAATAAATTGTGCTCTAAGTTGACTGCTTTGATGTGGAGAATTATTTATAAATGTCTGTGCAGTATCTATAGGATTAGTATACAACATAGGCACATAGTCATATTTACCTCTACTTGTATAATAAGAATCATTTATAATCTGAGCATCTGTCGGTGCACCATCACTAAATTTATTACCAGACTTAAATGCCTGTAAACTTCTATTACCATATATTCTAGAAAATAATTCTAATGGAGTAGCTGCAATATTTTCAATAGTAATAAAATATGTTCTTGCTACAATAGCACCTTTCTTAATATCTAAGTTTTTAACAATGTCTGCATAATAACCTGCGAATAATTTAACAAGATTATCTTTCTGTACAATATATTCGTTACCATTATCATCTAATATCTTAACACTAATAGTACCTTTAACTTTCTTAACAATAGCTTCTAATTCAGCAATCTTATTTACCATTTCAGTAAGCTTATCAAATAATGCTATAGGTTTCTGTTCTGTAGATAAGAATCCTGAGAATATATTTAAAGTATGATGTTTAAATAGCTTTTCATTTGCAGTAAACTGATCATCTACATGAGACAGTACTCCTTTAGTTGCTAGGTCTTCTTCTAACTTAATTCTTTGTTCTTCCTTAGCATTCTCATCTAATATTGATGAAACTGCATCAGCCTGTACTAAATCATCTGGGAAGTCCACTCTGATGATATCACTCCAGTCAGATTTAGCTGGATTTGAAGGATAGCCTGCTTCAGATATAGTTCTGAATCTCATTTCTACACCTTCACCTTGTGATATAGTAATATCAACTTGGTTAATGTTATTTCTTTCTGGGTCTTCTACATTTTGTGATTCCCAGATATATGCTCCTGTAGTTTCGTCAAATATTCTTTCTCTTATTCTTGGTTCAACTTGAACCCAATTACTCTGTGCTCCTATTCTTTCAACACCATTGTCTAAATATTTAAACTGGTCTACTTTATTTGCACCACCGTCTGAACCGATATATCTATATTCTTGTTCGAATCCAATTATTTCTTGGTCGCCAGTATATTTAGATTTTTGTGGATCAGGAATAGGGAAAAATCCTCTAATTCTATATTTAGGCTTTGCATCTGTAATACTTTCAGACTTAGCTTTAGCATTAATATCAGATACAATAGAAGCTAATAACTTTGCTGCAGAAGATCTTTGTTCAATTAATGAGTTTAATTCACTTCTGTCTTTATCTTTTTCAATAGTACTACTATATTGCTTAGTCGATACTGATGATTGTTTATTTGCTATAGCTGTATCTAATTCCTTTATCTGTGCAGAAAGTCTACTTCTATCATCAGATAATTGCTTAAGTTCTTTAAACGCTGGATTATCAGTAATATGTCCATTAACTTGAACAACCTGTAATGCCGTAGGTTCTACTTCAGGCTTATTAGGTTTTATAGCTAATGCCGAAGGGGCTATTCTATCTTTTGCCATTGACAATAGGAATAATCCAAAGTCAGTTACTTCATTTCTATAATAAGTATCTAATGACACTGGTTCATCAGTATCAGAATTTAATGTAAGTGCATTTGTATAGAATGAAACACCAGGAGACCAATTCTCTGCCGGTATTTTAGAAACAGGGTCAACTGCCTTACAAAATAAAACTACATACTTATCAAAGTTAATAGGAACTTGTATTTCAATACTATTCTCTACATCTTTATAAATAGAAAGAATGTTTGCACCAATTGATATACCTCTATAACCTTCAGTTAATTCTAATTCAACTGTATTTGTAGAAGTGTCAACTTGTTTAACAGTATATCTTGTGTCTTTAGGGTTAGAGTTAATTACAACACTGTCTCCTGTTTTAAGACTTAAAGTGTCTGGAAATCCAGACTCTAAATCGGTATATGTTAATTTATTAAGTTTAAATAATTTTCTTCTAGTTTTTACTTGAGTACCATCTACAAGTACAGAATTAGAAACATCTGATATCTTAATAACATCAAAGTTTCCACTATATCTTATCTCTCTAGGAGGTAAGTCTCTATAATCATCATCTGGTATAAAATTAATACTTTCATTTATTAACTTAGTATTAAAGTCTATAAAATCAATATCAGATTTACCTTTGAAATTATCATTAAAGAATTGCTTCTTAGATTCAGTATCTAATTCAAGTAAATATTTTTTAATAATTACTTTTTCTGTATCACTAGGAATTTGATTACTTACATCTAATGTAACATATAATAGCGGGTTCATGAAATCTTCAAAAAACCAATTATTCTTATATTCAAATGTACCAGGTACACTTAAACTTTCTATATCATTTGCAGGAGATTTTAATTTTGAAGTTATAACTCTCCTATGAGTACCGTCTGCAAGTTTAACTATAGTATCTGAATCACCTAATCCTGATAAGTTTTTAATATCATTTTCTAACCTAGTAATTTCACCCTTGAGGAATCCGAAACTAGGAAGTTGTACTCTTTTTAAATTATTCTCGTCATCAAATAAGTCAACAGTAATATTTTCCTTATCAGACGTAACCGCTTCATTAATGCGATTAAAAATCTCAAGTGCATTCTTATTCAATCTTATGAATTGAGAAAGTGCGGTTGATAATGAATTTTTAGTATTGTCTGGCATCTTTTAATTATTACTTTATCTTAATACATCAATTGCAAATATGTAATTAACTTCATCTATACAAGTTAATTCTATAATAGGCTTACTTCCAAGTAAATCACTTGATGGTATTGTACCCATTACTTTATTTAATGTACCTAATCCAAATTTATTTAACTTATCAGTATAGAAAATTATATTCTTACTATTAATAGCTAAAGGAGTATCAAATACAAATCTTATTACCTGACCTTCTTTAAATCTAACACCCTGGTCATCAATAAAAATCTTAAGGTTACTTAATGCACTGTTCTGTACATTCATTCTAACCATATTAGTAAATAGTTTCAATTTTAAATAAGAACTGATATTACTTTGATTTAAATCTAAAGGAGTAGTTGAATTAATAATATTTTCAAATGTGTCTTCTTTATAAATCTGGTTAATTATATATTTCTGATTCTGGTTTGTTACTTTTATTTTGTTAGGTACTGACTTATCAATTAAAATACCATCACCTGCACGAAGTACATCAGTGTTATATTGTAAATTAAGAGGTATATTACCACTAACGATTGCTTGTATATCATCACTATTCTTAGCTATTAAATCTATAATAGCAGTAGAGTTAGATAATGCAAGATTAGAGTTTTGTATATTAGCTTCTAGTTCATCAAGTCTTAATTTAAGTTCTGTTACATTTTCACTAGTATAAACTGAATTTTCAAGTTCATTTACTCTATTAATTACGTCATAAAAATTAGACTGTGTTTCATATAAAATCTTAACAGCCTCTTGCATTTGCGCCGATACATCTAGGAATAAATCCATAGAGAAAGTACTATAATCATTTATTACACTTACTATAGCTGCATTATCAATACTAGTATCTTGCTTTAAATTTATTTTAAATCCAAATGAATTACCATTTAATCCTGTTATATCATTTGGTTTTATTTTCTTATATCTTTCAATGAAACTGCCTTGTGTATTTGGAGTTAAATTATTTAAGAATAAAATACCATATAAATTAGTAGCTCTATTATCTGGATTAGATACTTCATAAATATCATAATAAACTAATACAGCGTTAAATTCAAAGTTCTTAGCTCTTGTTATAGAATTATATTCTTGTATTGTTGAAACTTTAGGGTCTACAACTATATCAGTATATGATTCTGCATCAAAATCAATTGAGATACCATCAAGCTTAGACCTTAAAAAAGTAATATCTGTAAATGGATCAACTGCACCTCCGTAATCACTTTGTAATTTAGTAATTTCAATAGATGAAGCGTCTTCAAATGTTAATGGTTCTGTATAATAAGAATCAGTTTTTATACTACCGTGCCAATTAGCATCAGGGTCAGTATATGTTATAGGTGCATCATAATCATAAAATGCTTGCATTGATAATCCAGCAGGATGAATACTTGAAGTATTTCTTCCAACAATAAATTCGTTGTTACCTGGGGAAATTATCATATTAGGTTGATAATTATTATCACTTAATGCTTTAAATAAAACAGTAGGTGTATTACCAACTCTAGTAGGTACATTTATATAAATTTCTTGATATGCCTCTCCGCCTTTATCTACATGGTTAATAGCATCAATATTTCCAATATACTCAACTACTCTTTGATATCTTTTAGTACCTGATAATAATGTATCTTCTTCAACAAATCTCTTTTCAGCTATTGCTGGATTCTTTTCAGTCTGATTACCTTCTCTAAATCTAATACCACCCATTTCCTTTAACCATTTAAAGAAAACTCTTTCTGGTATAGTTTGTTTTAAATCAGAACTATAATCATTATCCATTAATAATAATGACTCTAGATTTAATGCATAATTTTGAAATGATTCTGCTATGTTAATATTATCATCTGAATCTAATCCTTTGAATATAGCACCATCTATTGCTCTAAACTGTAAATAATTTTGACCCTGAACTGGGGTTTGTACATTAGGTAGATTTAATAATACATATTTAGAAAACTCAAAATTAAGCTGAGGATTATTATTAGTCCTAGTTAAATCCCTAGCTCCTGAAGAGAAAGCATAAAAGCTACCTCCTTGGGATTGTATCGTTCTTATTAACGGTGTAGCCATTAATTGTGTTTTAAATTATTTTATGTACTAGGTGTATAATTGTGTCCACCTACAATATAGAATGCTCCATTATTAGTTGAGTCAAGTATAAATCTAATTGTTACTGTTGAACCAACATCATTAAGATTAATTTGAGTATTAGTACTATCAATAACAAATACAACACCTAATGCTCCTTTGATTATAATATTACCACCACCTTTTTGTTCAACTGAGAATGTTAATTCTTGTCCTGGGTGAGCTTCTTCTACTTCAATTTCTAAATCGCCAGTAGACGAATGTTTAATTGAATATGTTCCTGCTCCATTTGTAGAAATAGGATCCAATGGATTTGACCATGTAGCTTCATCAATTAACATAAAACTATTATGAGCAAATAAACCATTTATAGAGAACAATGACGATGGCTGTGTAACTGTTACGCTAGTATTAATATTAAATGCTGATGTAGTAATATCTAAATTGTAGTTACCTACAGGTCCTACATGTAGTTCAAGTGTTTGAATTGAGTTTAACCCATCAAGTGTTCCAGCATCTGGATCTAAATAAGTCTCAATTGCATTAATTTCATCGCGCAATATTGCGAAATTGTCATTAATTACGATACGTGATCCTGAAATTGAATCGGTACCTAATAATTCTGTAAGTGTAACTGCCATCTTTTGTTGTTTTATTTTATCACAATAATGTTCCTGGAAACTGAGTTTTTATTACCGTTACTGTCTTCTAGTGACAAATCCAATGAATATCGACCTGCACGCTTGAATAAGTAAGTAAACCATCTACCAGTAAAGTATATATTGTCAGTCTGAGGGCTATCTATATTAACTAGATGCCATTCTGGTTTATCTTTCCCGGGTATGTCACACATATCATATGTAAATGTAACATGCGTCAGTTTAGGTAAAATTTTACCATCATTTAAAAATCTGACATTATTATATGTTGGGTTATTAGTTTCATGTAATTGTTCATATCTTATATCTATTCCATTAGTCCATTCTAATGTAGTCCAATCTCCGTTTCTACCGAAATGTCTAGCAACTGCTTGTATGAATACAACTGTTTCACCATCTGTAGTTAAATCATATACTGGATTATATATAAACTTTTTAATAACTGCATCAGAACTGTTATTTAATTCTGTAGCTGCAGTTTCTAAATCATTAGTATTAAATATATGTATACCAATACTTTCAAATGGTAAAATTTGCTCAATTAATAATTGCTCACCTATATTAACTTCATATATTCTAAAATTAGCTGGAGTATCTCCGCTTATTTTAGTTGAATCCCACCATAAATGATACGCATCATTCCATGTAGCTGAAGCTAGATTATCCCAATGATATGGTCCAGGTGTATAAAGATAATTTAATATTGGAGCATCTGGATTTGTAAAATGATATGATAACTGTTGGTCAGGATTAGTATTATTTAAAATATAATTAGCTCTATCTAAAGCTTCATATAAACTAGCATTACCTTCCCATGTAGAAGCCTGTGGAACTATAGGTAATTCCCAATCTGATGAATAACTATCCCAAGTTGCTTCCTTTGTAGTATTTGAATCCCATGTATATTCTTTTTCTTGAAATTTATAAAATCCAGAAAATTCAACATTCTTTGAAAGAACTGTAACAAAATCAGGTTGTATTTTTGATGACATCTGGTTAAATGTATCATATAATCTCATTTCAACATTATATGTACCAGTATATGGTAAAGCTAGTGCAACTTTATTAAAATCACCTATATCACCCCTTACTGTATACTCATATGCTGCCTGCGTATCAGTTGCATCTTTCCATATTCTCCATTCTATTTCATAGAAGTTACCAATACCAAAAGTATTCCAAGTATTTGTAGTATTGCCTGTAACGAATTTCTTTTGCATTTCAGGTTTATTTCCTGGAACACCTCCATCAATAGCAATACCATTAAATTCAACTCCTATGTTCGCAGTGAATATTTGCTTGAATCTAATAGTATCAAATAATGTATCATCATTCTTATCTTCTTTAGTAATTGTATAATATGACCAAGGCTTACCATCGTCAGTTGTAGCAGCTACTAATATCTGAGCATATAGATTATTAATAATTGTTTGCTTACTGTCTCCGAACTGAACT
>Ga0307379_10002645_pt1 | contig 26363 bp, 19 predicted proteins | sample UN2MG_FD_202237 | JGI IMG/M metagenome (GOLD analysis project Ga0307379, IMG submission 202237) | Soil microbial communities from Risofladan, Vaasa, Finland - UN-2 | ecosystem: Environmental > Terrestrial > Soil > Coastal area > Acid sulfate soil | place: Finland: Risofladan, Vaasa | collected...
TCGCGCGAGAGGTCGAGGGCGTCGAAGCTGAACGGCCCCGCGCCGTGGGCGTGGCGCTTGAGGTAGCCTGCGCGCAGCCCCAGGTTGCGGCTCGGTTGCGCATCGAGGATCACGCCGTAAGCGACCGCGCTCCGGTCCTGGCCGCCGCTGCAGCGCACGCCGCGGAGACCGAACAGGGGGCTCGCGGTCATGCCCCGGGCGATAGGGAGCGGCCGCCCCCGAAGGTAGAGATCGGCGACGCCGCGCGAGGCGCTGATACCACTCGGCTCCTCGCGGTAATGCCCGGCGGCGACGCGGGCGCCGGCGGTGACCCACCGGCCGAGGGGCACCGGGCTGAGCGAGACCGCCGCCTCGGGCACGCGGTCGAGGGTGAGGTCGCTCAGCCGGGCGTCCGGGGCAAACAGACCGAGGTCGGGTTGGGATAGGTCGTCGCGGCGGCTGACGGCGAGCGCCGCCTCACCCCAGGGATGACGTGTCGCCACGCGCGCCAGCGCGCGCACGCCGCGGGAGGTGGCATAAAGCGCCTGCAGCCGGCATTCCACCGCCGGCGCGGGGTAGAGGCTATAGCGCAGGCCGGCAAAGGCGCCGTCGCGGCGGCTGAACCCCGCCAGCGGCGCTACCGGCGACGTCGCCTGCCCCCGGCGCAGGGACTGGCTCCAGTGGGGCACGGTGAGCAGCCGCCGCTTGCCGTACCACAGGCCTGCCCGGCGCGCCGTCACGCGTTCTCCCGGCCGCAGCACGATCTCGCGGGCGGTGACGCGATAGTGCGGCTGGGCGGCATCACAGGTGGTGAAGGAGCCGTCGCTGAGCGTCATCTGCTGCGGGGTCACCTCCAGCGACCGCGCGCTGAAGTAGAGCCCCTGCACCTGGCCGCGCGCGCCGGTCAGCACCCCGGCGCGATCATCAAGGTCATAGTCCGCGGCATCGGCGAACAGGCGCTCCCGGCCGCGCTGCAGACACACGTCGCCGGCGGCGGAAACCGTACGCTCGCTGAAGTCGGCGTCGAGCGCATCGGCGCGCAGCTCGAGGTCGTCGTAGGTGAGCGCGGCCTCGCCCTGCGCGTGGCTCCGGTGATGCTCCAGGTCGAGTGTCACCTCGCGCGCATGGAGGCGGTACTTGCGTTCCACCAGCAGGTCATCCGCGCGCGCCGCACCGCAGACGAAGAGCGCGAGCGCAGCGGCGGCCAGGCAGCGCGGCCACCCGCGCGCGCCGCTCGACCCCGCCGGCCGGTCGGCGGCGGTCATCGCGGCCACGGCCGCTTGGTCACCGTCAGGCGGTCAATCACATCGCCCTCGGGCGTGAGCCGCGGCCGCTCGAGGTCCACCACGCCATAGCCGCCGGTTTCTCATGCTTGCCTGCCCCCTCCGCCCCTCACGCCTCGCGCGCGGAGAACACGAACCACCCGAAACGCTCCGCGTGATGGAAGGCGTTCGGGAGCCCGGCCCGCGTGGGCGACCAGCAGCTATACTCGTCCCTCTCTCCGCGGTCAATCCGGTACAGGTTGCCGCGCCAACGCTCGCCGTCGGTCGGCGCCCGCCCCGCAACCGCGTCGAAGGGGATGGCCATCTCCACCGTCCATAGCTGATCGAGGTCCGAGCGGTCATCGAGGGTGCCGACCACGCGCACCCCGGTGAGCATCCCCTCGCAGTTCCACCTGGGGTCGGCGCGCCACTTCTCACTCGGTCTGCGATCCGGGCTGTGGACCTTGCCGTCCCAGATCACGTTGCGCGGGCTGACCTCCAACTCGAAGTAGTTGACCAGGTCGCCGCTGGGGTTGAGGAAGATCTCGACCACCTCCTGGTCGAATAGAGGCTGGTCGCGCTTGGTGTAGGTGCCCCAGATATCGTTGTCCACACAGCAGAAGGCGACGTAGAGGTAGCGGTCATCCCAGCAGAGCTTGACCTCGGTCTCGAAGTCAGGGGGGCTGCCGTCGAGCAGGGAGAACGCGGCCACCGGCTCGATGCGGCGCCACACCGCCTCGTTCAGCACGCCGTCAACCGCAATCGGCTGCGGTGTGCGCCGGATGATGTAGGTCGGCACGTCCATCTCAATGGCCTCCGCATGTGGCATCGCCCCGGCCCACTGCCGGCGGGCTAGCCCCGGCATGGCGATCACGACCGCCGCGGCAAGCGCGGCCACCAGCACCGCACGCCACCCGCTGCGCCGCGGCGCCGGCGACTCCGAACCAAAGCCGACCATGTCCAGCCTCCGGCGCGCGAGCATCCGACTCTCTGGCGGAGGTTAGCACAAACGGTGCCGGGATGACAAGGCGAGGGGGCGCTGCGACACTCAGAAGGTGCTGCCCGTCGGCACGCCCCAGGAAATGCGGGAGGAGGTCAAGCGCCGCCACGCCCCACGCGCCGTCCTGCATCACCGCCGCCGCCAAGAGGACGCGCATCGCCAAGCGGCTTCATCAGCGGCTATTCGCCAGGCGCGTAGCCCTGATCTCCGCAGGCGAAACATAACAGCATCTGGTCGGCGGCGCTGTCAGTCGCATCGCCACCGAGGTATCGGGCCAAGCACTTCAGACACTGAAGGCAGCGCGGGTGCCAGCAAGAAGCCAGGGCGCTGCTGCTGATAACTGCCCATATCTCGGCACCGGCCCACGTACAACTCTGCATACCCGGACGGCGGTCTTTCAGCATAGGGACCCGGCGAGCGGGCCCAAGTCCATTGAAGCAGACAACCCGAGGCGTATACGTCTTCACGCGGTCCTCGGCCTCGCGCACCCACCTCTTCCGGTCCTGCTCAGAGACATCGGTCTCCTTCAGGTGCCGGTTTGTCAGACGCACAAACCGGGCACTGTGCGCACACTTCAGCTATTGACATCGGCGTTCATCTGCGTTCGTCGGCGGTTTCTCTATCCGTATCTTTCCTCTGCGCTCTTGGCGGCCTCTACGGTTCTATTCCCCGCGACGTTCGTCCGCGGCCAAGGTTCCCTCCATCCCCCACACGTGCCCAGCGGTGGCGCGGACGGTGACCAAGGGGCTGTCCCCGAACGGGGACTGTCCCCTGAGTCCCTGCGGCCCGTCGAACACCATCAGCTTGTTCTGCCGCGTGCGGCCCGACAGGCGCGCGGGGTTCCTCGCGCTCGGGCCCTCCACCAGCACCTCGAAAGTGGCCCCCACCGCCGCCTGATTGATCTCCGTGCTGATCTGGTTCTGCATCGCTATCAGCTCCCCCAGCCGCCGGTGCTTCACTTCGACCGGCACGGAATCGGGCATTGCCGCCGCCGCCGTCCCCTCACGCGGGGAGTAGGCGAACATGAACGCCTGGTCGAAGCGCAGGCGCCGATAGACCTCCAGGCATGCCGCGAACTGTTCCTCGGTCTCGCCCGGGAAGCCGACGATGAGGTCGGTGGTCAGGGCCAAGTCGGGGATGATCTCCCGCGCCAGCTCCACCTTGCGCAGGTAGTCCGCGACCGTGTAGCGGCGGTTCATGGCTGCCAGCAGCGCGTCGTGGCCGGCCTGCAAGGGCAGGTGCAGTGCCTCGCACACCTGGGGCAGGCCCGCGACGGCGCGAAACAGGCGCTCGTCCGCGTTGCGCGGATGGGAGGTAGTGAAGCGCAGGCGCTCGATGCCCGCCACGTCGTGGACGAATTGAAGCAGGGCGGGGAAGTCGCGCTGGCCGGGCCGGTCGGCGCCATAGACCAGGACGTTTTGGCCGAGCAAGGTGATCTCGCGGCAGCCGCGGGCGGCCAGGTGCTCGATCTCGGCGCGGATCTCGGTTGATGGACGGGAGCGCTCCGGCCCGCGCACGTGGGGGACGATGCAGTAGGCGCAGTAGTTGGTGCAGCCTTCGATGATGGGCACGAAGGCGGTCAGGGCGGGGGGAGCTTCGGGCAGGGTCGTCTCCCCGTCCTCCAGGGCGAGGTCAACCTGCGGTTCGCCGGTGGATTGAAAGGCGGCTATCAGCTCCGGCAGGCGCCCCAGCCGGCGCGGCCCGACGAGGATGTCGGCGTTGGGGGCGCGCTGGAAGATGCGCTCGCCCTCCTTCTGCGCCATGCAGCCGCCGATGGCGATGATGGTTTGCGGCTTCTCGCGCTTGAGCTGCCGCAGCGCATCCAGGAAGCCATAGAGCTTGCGCTCGGGGCGCTGGCGGACGCAGCAGGTGTGCAGGAACACGAGGTCGGCGTCGGCGGCATCGGCGACCGGCCGCCAGCCGAGGCCGCGCAGTTGGGCGCCGATACGGTCGGCCTCGGCCTTGTTCATCTGGCAGCCCCAGACCTTGAGAAAGAATGTGCGGTCGCGGTCGTCCATGCATCACTGAGTTCGGCGCGCCGCGGAGAACGCCTGGCGGCGGCCTCGCTCCTTTCGCGGGCGGATTCGGCAGGGGCTCCCGTCGCGGTAGGCGAAGCAGGACACCGCCAACCGAGACTGTGCGTGGTGGGCGCCGCGTGCGCGGCGCCGGCTGACCCCGACCAGTCGGGGGTCCACATTCAAGTAGGGGCAAGGCATGCCTTGCCCCTACTCCTGCGCGCTGACGCCGAACCCTGTCTCGTGCGCACGGCTGCGAAATCACAAGTCTCGTTGTAGTGCTAGGAGGTTTCGGTGACCGTTCTTGCATTCGGGTGCTTGCTCGTCATCGCCGCTTCCGCGCTTTGGGCAGAGCCCACAGCGCGGCCGACCAACCCGCCTTCGATGTCGGTGGAGGTGACGGACGGCGACCGCGTGCTGCGCACGCTGCGCGTGGCGCCGCCGGAGGTGGTCGAGGTACGCGGGGAGGCGGTGGTGATCGGCGATGATGCCCCCCATGTGTGGGCGAGAGGAACCCGCTTGCCTGCGCTGGTCACTGGAACCGGCTCTGTCGTCGTCGGCGCGGTGGCGCCCGGCTCGGTGGTGGTGTGCTCCGCTCCCGGCGCGGAGCCTTACGAGCAGGGGAAGGACTACTTGCTCGACGAGCGGTGGGCGGCCCTGGGCCGCGTCGCTGAAGGCCGCATCCCGCAGGGAGCGAGGGTTTATGTTGATTACGCGTACTACCGGTCCCGCCTCGACACCCTGCAGGTGACGGCGCGCGACACGCCCAGCATCAGGCGCGGCAAACCAGCCGCGGTATGCCCCCACCCCGCAGGCGCCGCCCGCGGGCACGAAGCGATCGCCAACATCTGGGTGCGCCCGGGCCTGACCGCCGTCACCGCCGAGGACATCTACCCCATCGGCCCGCCGCCGTCATTCCCCGCGCCCGACCGCACGGGCACCGCCGCCACCCGCAAGCTGCTCGCCGCGGGGGGCAAGGCGACCATCGTCGCGCTGGGCGACAGCGTCACCGCCGGGGGCGAGGCGAGCCGGCCGGAGCTAGCCTTCCCCAACCTCTTCGCCGCCACCCTGAGCGCGCGCTACCCGCAGGCCGGTATCACCCTCATCAACGCCGGCATCGGCGGCGCCAACTCGGATCTCGGCCTCGAACGCCTCGACCGCGACGTGCTCGACCATCAGCCGCAACTGGTGGTCATCGAGTTCGTCAACGACATGCTGTGGCCGCGGGAAAAGGTGATCGCCAACTACCGCCGGCTGATCTCGCGTATCCGGGCGGCAGGGGCGGAGGCGGTGATTATCACCCCGCACTACATGTGGCCGGAGTGGATGGGCGGATTCGATGAGGCGCTCGCCGGCCTTAAGCAGGTGGCGACCGAGGAGAAAGTCGCATTGGCCGACGCCTCGGCGCGGTGGGGCGCGCTGCGGGAGACGGGGATCCCCTACGAGACGCTGCTGGTCAACAGCATCAACCACCCGGATGATCGCGGCCACCGCCTGTTCGTGGACGCGCTGATGGAGCTATTCTGAACCGGGATTCCTGACGAGGCCCGCGTCCGCAGCCGGTACCGGTTTCATCCGCAGATCTTGCGGGCCCTGGAACCTGCGAACGGATCACACCGCCGGACGCCACCAGCGCAGGTGCCGTCGGCGAGTCCTACCGCACAACTCCCAGGCGCTTGGACGGGTAATAACGCAGGGTGACCTTGCCTTTGATGGCGCTGCGCGCCAGCGTACCCCAACGGTGGCTGTCATTACTGTCGCGCCGGCGGTCGCCTAGCACGAAGTATCGCCCTGCCGGGAGCCTGATAGGGCCGAAGTCGTAGTCGGGAGTCTGCTCGGGCGCGATGTAGGGTTCTGGGAGCTTGACCCCGTCAACGTACACGCCGTCATAACTGCGGATCTCCAACAGGTCCCCGGGCAGACCGACGATGCGTTTGACGAAGTCCCTTGCGTTCCCGTCCGGCGTCGCTTGCGGCGGCGCCTTGAAGACGACTACCTCCCCGCGACGAGGGTCGCGCAACCGGTATGTCAACAGGTTGACCATGAAGCGGTCGCCCTCGGCCAGGACGGGGCGCATGGCGGTCGAGGGAATGCAATAGGCGCGCATCACGTAAGGGCGGATGACGATCACTGAGAGTAAGAACCATGCCGGCAAAGTGGAGGCGGCGGCCCAGGCGAGATAATGGCTCGGCGCGCGCACCAGGCGCACTCGCGAGCCCGCGAACACATCATGGAGCGCCCGCTTACGGCGACCAACTGCGAGCCAAATGGGATCGAGGCAGCCCACGACATACGGATAGAGCCCAATGCAGATAAGATCCGTCAGCGCTCTGAGCGACGCTCGCCACCAGGACAGCCGCCTCCCGCCAGGCCCGAAGACGGTCAGGCCGGCCAGCCTCTTTCCCCAGGTATCACCGCGCCGGGCCGTGGGGATTGTGAAGTACGCCAGGAAGACCCCGACCGAACCCACCACGACCGCCGGCCACACTACGGAGGTGGGCGCCCCTGCGGTCTCGGCAGCCGTTCCGACGATGAGGGCAAGCGCGCTGAGCGACCAGAGGACGAGATAGTCGCTCATCCTGGCGGCCAAACGGATCAGCAGTCCGGCCGGTTGTCCCTCGTCCCCATCCGCACCAGGCTCCTGCCTGCGTGCGGCGGCTTCCGCGCGCGCCGTCGCCCGCAGGGAGAGAGCCAGGACGATGCCCCCGCCGACGACCGCCAGAATCGCATTAATCCACATCATCGCGCACCTCCGTTCCTGTCGCGGCAGGGGCCGCCTGCCCAGCCGAGCCCGTGCAGCCAAGAGCGCGGGAACGCCATTCTGCCTGTCGCGCGCGGTTCCTTGCGCCGGCCCTTTGCTGTGTAACCTTCAAGACTGGACAGGTTTATGACTTCAAGTATGAACGCTTTCGGTTAGCGGATGACCGCCAGGATGCCCTGGCGCACGTACATCACGCCGATGGCGGCAATGATGATACCCATGATCCTCGCCACCACGCTCGAACCGGTGCGCCCCAGCAGCCGGTTGAGGACATCGGTGAACCACAGCACCGGCAGCGTCCCCGCGAACGCCAGCAGCACCGCCCCCAGCACGATGGGGAACCGGTGCACCCCCAGCAGCACCAGGGTGGTGGTGATCGCCCCCGGCCCCACCAGCAGCGGGCAGGCGATGGGAATGATCCCCGGGGCGCCGTCATCGCCCGTGTCGGGGTGGCCGCGGGTCACCATGCGCAGGGCGATGATGAACAGCAGCGCCCCGCCGGCGATCTCGAAGTCCGCCAGCTCGATGCCGAAGACCCGCAGCACCCAGCGCCCGCCGACGACGAAAACCATGAGGATGATGAGCGCGACCACCCACGCCAGGAAGAGCACGCGGCGGCGCTCGGCGGGGGTGCGCTCCCGGGTGAGGGCGACGAAAACCGGCACGTTGCCCAGCGGGTCCATCACGATCCACAGGGCAAGCGCGCCCTTGAGGAGGGGTACGAGAATCGCCGCTGCTTCAGACACGGGCCGCCTCCTGTCGCCGGCACGTTCGCCGGGCGCACCAGTTGCGTGTATGCCGAACTACGACCGCGCCCGAGAGGCGGGCCGCGGCGTCTGCGCGGGCGCGAGGATGCCGGCGAGCTCGACGTACATGGCCTCGAGCGCCGGGTCGAGATTGACGTAGCTGCGGATGTAGGCCGCGGTGCGCGTGATGGCGTCAATCGCCTGGCGCAGCACATCGTAGCCGGCTTCCCGGGCGCGCGCCTGCGCCTGGTCGCGGTAGTCGCGGTTGATCATCAGCTCCGGGCGCCCGCTCTTGGCGACCATGATGTCGCGCAGCCACCCGGCCATGACCTCCAGCACCTGCGGCACCGCCCGGCGCATGGCGCGGGTGTGGCTGATCCCGAGCTTCTTCGTCTCCCCGGCTGCGTCGGCGTCCGCGGGGTCATCGTCCTGCGCCCGGTCTTGCTCGACGATGGCCGCGTACTCCAGCTCCCACAGGCTGGCGGCGACCTGTAGCGTCCGTGACGCCAGCGCCAGCGCCGCCTGCACCGGGGCCGAGAACAGCTCCTCCGCCAAGGCGATCGCTTGCGCCCGCAGCTCCAGCAGGTAGGGGCGCTGCGCCATCGCAATCGCGCGCCCGGGGCGGCCGTCGGCGAGGCCCGCAAGCAGCCGCGCCTGATCCGGGTCAACCCCGCGCCCGTGCAGCAGCTCCTCGATGCGCTGCGGCGCGACCATGTGGAACCGCACCTGCTCGCAGCGCGACACCACCGTTTCCCGCATGGCCGCGGGGCGGCTGCTGACGAGGATGAAAACGGTCCCCGCCGGCGGGTCTTCCAGCGTTGCCAGCAGCGAATCCGCCGCCTCCTCGGTCATGCGATCCGCGGGCTCGAAGATGAAGACCTTGTAGGGCGAGAACACGGGCTTGAGCGCCGCTTCGTGCAGCACCGGGGGATGGGGCGGGCGGTCGCGCGGGTCGCCGCGGGTCTGGGCGATGGTGATCCACGCCTGGTCCTCCACCAGCTCCAGCAGGCGCGGGTCGGTGATGGGCTGCTTGCGATACATGGGGGCGATGCGCCAGATCTGGGGATGGTTGCCGTGGGCGAAGCGGCGGCAGGACTTGCACTCGCCGCAGGCGTCGGCGTCCCCCGCGCGCGCCTCGCAGTTGAGCGCCTGCGCGAACAGCAGGGCGGCGGTCAGCTTGCCCACGCCCTCGGGGCCGACGAACAGGTAGGCGTGCCCGACGCGCCCCTCGCGCAGGGCCGCGCGCAGGACGCCGACCGGGGCCTCCTGGCCCACCAGGTCGCTCAGGCTATGGAGATCGCCAGTCATGCAAGCAGCTCCGCAGCGCACCGGCATTCCGGCGCACCCGAGAAGAACCCCGTCAAGAAAAAGGGGTCTCAATGCCTTGTCGGGCGTATTGACTCTCCCTGAAAACGTGGTAATCCATAGGTAATCCAGTATTCTGGAGGTGGATAGCCCGCGTAGGGCTGGCGTGGAAGAGGCCCCGAAAGGGGTCTTTTTCATTTCGGGAAGAGGACCTGCCCATATCCTCGCACTCTTCCGTCATACAGGTGCCGGTTCCATTTGGAGCCTATCCTAAGATACACAGTCCACGGGCATGTCATTGCGAACGATTTGTCCCCCATAGCCTTGGCGAAGGGGGAAGTGAGGAATCTCGGTTCGGAACGAGATCCCTCGCTGCCGCTCGGGATGACAGTCAGCCGGTTTCTCGGATAGGCTCTTACGTTCCGCCTGCTCCAGCCCGCCCACCAGCGTGTCCGGCTCATCCGAGAGCCCGCGGATCTGGTTGCCGCCGGCGCAGGGGCTTGCCCTCACGCCGCCTTGAACTGCTCGACGTCGAGGACGAAAATGATGGCGCCGCCGACGGTGACTTTGACCGGGCTCGGCATGCAGGTGCCGATGGGCTCGATGGTGGGGGGAAAGACGTTGACGAACTGCTCGCGGCGCTTGGAGTGCTGGGCGATGAGGTCCATCGCCGCCGGTACCTGGTCGTCCCGGCAGCCGATGAGAAAGGTGACGTTGCCCTCGCGCAGGAAGCCGCCGGTGCTGGCGATGTTGGTGAACTTGTAGCTGGCTTCAAGCAGCGCGTCGGTCACCTTGCGTCGGTCCTTATCCTGTACGACGGCGATGATGAGCTTCACGATGGTCCTCCTTGGTCGGCACGCGCCGAGAGGAAGTCTTGCAGCACCTGCAGGGCGCGGGTGGAGACCTCTTCCACCGCGCCGGTCGCGTCAACCACGCGGATGCGTGCGGGGTGGGCGCGCGCGAGTTCGCGATAGCCCTGCGCCACGCGGCGATGGAAGTCCGCCGCCTCGCGCTCCAAGCGATCCGGGGTCTGCGCCAGGCGCGCGCGCGCCGCTGCCGGCGTCAGCTCCAGCAACACCGTCAAGTCGGGCTCCAGCCCCCCGGTCGCAAAGCGGTTCAGGGCCTGCACGAATTCCGCATCGAGGCCGCGCCCGCGGCCCTGGTAGGCCGCCGTCGAGTCGGCGAAGCGCTCGCAGACGACCGTTCGGCCGCTCTCCACGGCGGGGCGGATCACCTCCTCGACATGCTGGGCGCGGTCGGCGCCATAGAGCAGGAGCTCGGCGGCCGCGCCCAGCGGCGCGCGATCGTCGAGCACCAGCGCGCGCAGGCTTTCGCCCAACTCCGTGCCCCCCGGCTCGCGCGTCAGCACCACCTCGCGGCCGCGCTCCCGCAGCCACGACGCCAGCGCGCGCGCCTGGGTGGTCTTGCCGGCGCCGTCTATGCCCTCGACGCTGATGAAGATTCCGCGCGCGGGACCTGGCGCCTGTCGCGGGGCGGACATCTCGCACCTCACCTGATGGCCAGCTCGAGCTGCGCCTCGGCGGGGTCCGCCTGCACGCGCCCGTAGCGCCCGCCACCCCCCGCCGTGAGCGGCAGCGCCCCCGCCCGCGCCGCCATTATCAGTTGCGCCAGGCGCCCGCCGACCACCTGCGTTAGCTCTCCCGCCTCAACCTCGTGCAGCACCGCCATCTCGGTGCCGAAGCGATTGAGCAGCTTGCCCAGCGCCACCGGCCCGAGCTTCGGCAGAAACAGCAGCGGCACCTGGTAGCGATACGGCGGGCGGTGCGCGGGCGGCCGCGGCTGCGGGTAGTCGGCGATGTCGGTCACGCGGTCGAGCACCCCCGTTACCACCCCGTCGCCGCCACACAGCGGGCACGCCGGCACCGGCGGCGGCTCGGTCTCGATGCGGTCGCACGCCGGGCAATAGGTGCGATGGTATTTCCCCAGCCGCGGGTCGAGGCCGAAGTTGCCGATCACCCGCCGTCCGCCCTCGCGGCGCAGGGCGCGCAAGAGCTCCGCGTAGGTCGGCTCCTCGATCTCGAGGAGATTGTACTCGCGCGCGATCCGGGGCAAGCTGTGGGCGTCGGAGTTCGACAGCAGCGACAGCTCCGCGAGCTCGGCCAGCTGGTCGGCCATGAATGAATCCGCCGACAGGCCGAGCTCGAGGGCGGGGATCGCCGCCAGCGCGCGGTCGTCGAAGACCTCGCTCAGCCGCCGCGCGCAGTTGCCGTAAACGCTCTTGTGCGGGGTGAAGGCGTGGGCGGGAACCAGGACGCCGCCGCAGGCATCGGTGATCTCCCACAGCTTCTGCGCGGGCAGGCGGCAGCGCTGAGAGCTGAGGTCGAGGTTGGTGACTAGGCCCCCCATCACCTGGCTGAAGCCGCGCAGCTCGGCCAGGGTCGGAAAATAGGAGATGTGGTGGGCGCAGGCGCCCTCGGCCTCGACCGTCTCCAGCTCGCAGCCCAGGAGCATGGTGGTGCGGTCGCGAAAGCGCAGGCCGCCGCCTGCCAGCTCGACCATGTCGCCGGAGGAGATGAGGGCGCGGATGTCGGCCAGCACCGCCGGCGAGGCGCAGTCCACCACCCCCGCCATCTCGATGCCCTTGCGATCGGCGCACTCGCGGGCGATGTTGGCGAAGGTGAGGTCGCGGGCGGCGGTGATCTTGACCGGCTGGCCCGGCCGCGGCGGACCGTCAGCGTCGGCCTCGGCCAAGGGCGCCGCGTCGGTGCGCCCCCCAAACGCGCGCCCGATGTGAATGTGCAGGTCGGCGAATACCGTGCGCATGAGGCTCCCGCGCGGGGTGACACCCGCTGCGCTGCTATTCGCCGCGGGCGACGCTCAACCTGCGCCACCGGCACCCAGCCTGGGGCGCAGTTGACGCCGGTCTGCGGGAGTGATACACTCCGCTCGCAGTCGGCCCGTCGGGCGGGTCCGAGCACGACCGGCGCCGCCGACCGCACCAGTGTCATCACCAGTAGTCCCGGACGGCCGAACGCGCATGGCGCGCCGCCGCGGTGTGCATACGGCTGGGGCTGACCGCCGGCCTTCTCATTCATTTCGGCGCCGACCGGCAATAATGGAGGGTCCGCGCATGTATGAGTCGGGTTTCGTGGTCGGATTGCTGCTGCTGCTGGCGCTGTTCGTGGTCTTCCCGGTCTATGTGTTGATCCGCCTGGCGGCGCTGAATCGCGCAATGGGGGACCTCCGGGAGCTGGCGCGGCGCGTCTCCCCGCGCGAGGAGGCGCCGGCGACGGAAGCAGCGGACTTGCGCCGGCGGGTCATCGGCCCGCTCACACCGCTTGCCGCGACCCCGTCGGTCACGGTAACCGAGACCCCGCTTCCGCCGCCAACTCCGGCGTCGCCGCCCCTCATCCCGCCGCCCCCGCCGCCGCCATCCACGCCAGCGACACCGGCGGCTTCGCGCCCGGACCTGGAATCCGTCCTGGGCGCAAACTGGCTGAGCAAGCTGGGCGTGGCGGCGATCGCCATCGCCGTCGCCTTCTTTCTCAAGTACGCGTTCGATTCGAATTGGATCGGCGACACCGCCCGCGTCACCGCCGGCCTGGTCGCTGCGGCGATACTGCTTAGCCTGGGGCAGGTCTTGCTGGCCAGGCCGACCTATCGCGCCTACGCCCAAGTGCTAACCTCGGGCGGCGTGGTCATCCTGTTTCTGTCCATCTATGCCGCCCACACCTCCTATCATCTGATCGGGTGGTCGGCCGCCTTTGTCGTGCTCGCGGCGGCGGCGCTGGCCGCCTCCGCCCTGGCAATGGCGAACAACACCGAGGCGGTGGCCCTGCTGTGCCTGGCAGGCGCTTTCGCCACCCCCGTGCTGCTGCACCGCGACGGCGCCGGGGCGGGCGACCTGGTGCGCCTGTACGCCTACCTGGCCGCTCTCAACCTGTGGAGCGCCGCGCTCCTCAGGTACCGCCCCTGGCGCTCGCTCACCGCGCTGTCGTTCGGCGCGACGTGGCTGCTGTTCTTCGGCGCGGGGAATCTGCGCGGGCAGGGCCTATTGACCGAGGGATTCGCCGCAGTCTTTCTCTTCTTCGCCTGCTACGGCGGCATCGCCGCCGTGAAGGCTGCGCCCGAAGCGGCGCCTGAAACGCAGCGCTCCGGCGTGGGCATGATTCTGGCGGGCTGCGTCGCCTTCGTCATCGCCAGCGCGCTCATCCTGGTGGGGGTGGAGGCGCTGGGGCTGCCGGCGCTGGCGGGCGTTGGGGTCTTGACGGCGCTCCTGCTGGCGGTGATGGCCGCGGCCTTGCCGCCGTTGGGCGCGCAGGATCCCGTGGTGCGCCAGGTTTTCAGCTATCTCTCGGCGGTGGTCTTGGTGCTGCTGGTCGGCGCAAGCGCGGCGATGGCGCCGTCCGTGTCCCGGGCGCAAGCCCCGTACTCGTTCGCATTCGCCCTCTTCAGCTACCTGCTGTTCCTGGGCGTCGCGCTGCACATGCGCCGCGCGGACGAAGAGGGCCCGGCGGTGTTCCTGGTCGCCGTCGGCGCGGTGACCCACCTGATGGTGGTCTTTCACGCGCTTGCGCCGCTGCGAATATGGGGCGTTAATGCCGCCCCCTTGTGGCTGCCGCTCGCCGGCCTGATCATGCTCGGCGTGCTGTGGATATCCACAAGGCAAGAGCGCGAGGGGCGCTACTTCCCGATGACGGTCATGATCGCGGCGCAGGCGCTGCCGCTGGTCGCGTTCCTGGCCGCGCTCTATTTTGTCGGCCAGTGGCCGGCGCGGCCGGCGACGGCGCTTTTCCTGGGCGAGTTTCTATTGATCTCCGGCGCCTGGGTGGGGATGCGCCGCCTCACCGCGCTGCCCGCATTTCGCGGGGACCTGCTGGCGGCCTTCGGCAACGCGGCGGTGTTCTTCGGCCTGCTGGCCGCCGCTGCGCGATTGCAGTCATATCAGGGATTGGTGCTGCTGTGCGGGTGCGCGATTGCCCTGGCGGCATATCACGCGTTCGTCGGCGCGTCGGTCCTGCGCCGCCCGCAAGACGATGCGCTGCTTCGCTTCACCTATCTCGGCCTGGCGCTGACCTTCCTCACCATCGCCATTCCGCTGCAGCTGAAGGCCGCCTACATCACCCTCGCGTGGGCGGTGGAGAGCGCGCTGCTGGTATGGAGCGGGCTGGCGGCGGGTGAGCGCCGCATGCGCTGGTACGGCGTCGCCCTGTTCGCCATTACCGCCGCCAAGGCTTTGTTCGTGGATAACCTGCCCTCCGCGCACTTTCGCTTCCTGCTCAACCAGCGCATGCTGTCCGGGGCGTCGGTGGTGGCGGCGGCCTACGTCTCGGCGTGGATGATGTGGCGGCGGCGCGACGCCCTCGCCGCCCAGGAGCGCTCGGCGCCCGCGGTCCTCGCCCTGGTGGCCAACGCCTTCACCCTCATCTTCGTGAGCCTGGACTTGTGGGCTTACTTCGGCCAGCGGGGGGCGCTCGCGGGGCGCGGCAGCATTCAACAGTTGTCGCTGTCCATCTTCTGGAGCATCTACGCGCTGGCGATGATGGCGGTCGGCATCGGGCGCCGCCTGCGGCCGGTGCGGCTGTTCGCGATGGGCCTGCTCTACCTGTCCATCTTCAAGGTGTTCCTGTTCGACCTGCGTTTCCTGGAGCAGCCCTATCGCATCGTCTCTTTCTTCGGCCTGGGGGTCATCCTGCTGGTGGTGAGCCTGCTCTACACGCGCTTCGAGGGGCGGTTACATGAAGAAAGCGATCATCCTGGCGGTGGTGATGATAGCGGCGCTGCCGGCGTCGGCGGACCTGCCCCGCGGTGAATGGCCGACCGCGCGGGCGGTCATCCTGCCGCCGATGTCCGCGCCCGGGCTGGTCTATCTCCCCCTGGACGAGCAGGCGCTGGCGGTCAGGTCCCTGGCGGAGTATCGCATCGTCGGCGACGGCCGCGCCGAGACCCCCTACCGCATGGTGGTGGAGCAGGGGCGCTCCGAGACGCGGGTTCTCCCCGCGGCGGTCATTTCCCGGGGCGAAATCAGAGGGCAGCAGGCCCAGGTGACTGTGGACCTGGGGTCGGCGACGCTGCACGCCAACCAGGTTCAGTTGGGGCTGCGCGGGGACAACTTCCGCAGCCGCGTGCGGGTCGAGGGCAGCCGCGATCGCGCGCAGTGGTGGCTGCTCACAGCGCAAGGGCTGGTCTATCGTCACGAGACGCGTTTCGAGCAGACGCGGGTAGCGCTGCCCGCCAATGACTATCGCTTTCTGCGCATAACCGTATCCACGCTCCAGGGGAAGCTGCCCGCGGTGTCCGAGGCGCGGGTCGTCAGCGAGGTGCCGATCCAGCGCAAGCTGATTCCCGTTCCCGCCAAGCTCTCGCGCCGCGAGGATGCGCGACACCGCTCAACCGTCCTCACCCTGGACCTGGGGCGATTGAGCCGCGACCTGGCGCAGGCGGCATTCGAGGTGGCGGAGGCGACCTTCGACCGTCCCCTGACCATCGAGGCCGCCTTGAGCCGGCGGGACTACGGATGGGCGGGAGACGCCGCCCTGCGTCGAGCGGCGCCCGGCGCCAAGGTGATGGTGCCGCTCGAGATTCCACAGGCGCGGCGAGTGCGCATCTCCGTCTCGAACGGCGACGATCGCCCGCTCACCTTGCGCGGCGTGAACCTGTTTCGGGTGCGGCGCGGCCTGATTTTCCGGGCCGCGCCCGCGCACGCCTATGAGTTGTGGTACGGCCGGCGCGGCGCGGCCTCGCCGGTTTACGACATCCAACGCCTGCCCATCACCACCTCCCCCGCGAAGATGGCCCTGGCCGGGTTGGGGCCGGAGCGCAAGCTGCCGCTCAAGCCGCCCCCCCCGCCGCCCTGGAGTGAACGGCACCGCGCGCTCTTCTGGACCGCGTTGGCGGCGGTGATCGTCCTGCTCGCCCTGCTCATCCTGCGCGCCATGCGCGGAGTGAAGGCGCCCCCGCAGGGGTAAGCGCGCGGAGTCTAGTGGCAGCGGGCGATGGCGGTCAGACGCTCGTCACAGGCGCGGCGCCAGTGATCGGCGGTCAGCCCTTCGCTGAAGTCGAGCCACCCCGTGTGCGGCTCCCCCAGCGCGCGCAGGGCGCCCTGGAACGCTCGGCGCGCGCCCTCGGGGTCGCCGCGCGCGCAGCGGGCGACCCCCAGGTAGTAGTGCGCCGGAACCAGCCCGCAGTCACTGTAGATGGCGCGGGTAAAGTGCTCTTCGCTCTCCGCCAGTTCGCCCGCGCGGCTGGCGATGAGGCCGAGGACATAGTGAGCCGCGCCCGCCAAGGGGTCGCGCGCCAGCAGCTCCAGGCACAGCGCCGCCGCCTGCTCCCCGGCCCCGCGCATCGTCCGCACCCAGGCCAGCAACTGGCGCGCGCGCGGCGCTCGCACCTCCGTCGCGAAAGGCAGCAGCATCTGTTCCGCCTGCTCCCAGCGCTCCTCGGTCGCGGCCGCGATCGCCTGGCTGCAGGCCTCCTGCTCATGCGCGGCCGGAGGCGGTACGCTGCGCGCGGGACATGGCAGGTCGCCCCGCAGGCGCGCCGCCGCTGCGTGGTGAGCGTGCGTCGGGGTCGGGGGGTCGTGCGCCACCACGTAGGACGGGCGCAACCCAGCCAGCGCCGCCTCCACCGGCGGCTTGACATAGATGAAGACGCCCACGACTTCGATGACCTCGAAGTCGTGGCTTATGCAGCACAGGCACTCGGTCGGGCTCAGCACCAGGAACCCTCCCGGGCGCAGCACCTCCCGGAAGCGCTCGATCACCTGGCGCGTGGTCCGCGGACGGAAGTAGATGGTGACGTTGCGGCAGAAGATGATATCCCAGCCCGCGGGCGGGGGTTCGGGGTAGCGCGGGCTGGCGAGGTTGAACTCCTCGAAGCGAACGCGCCGGCGCACGGCGGGGGAGATCTCGTGCTCGGCCGCGCCCGGGGGCCGCCCGTCGGCGCAGCGCCCGAAGTAGCGGGCGCGGCAGCCGCGGGGAACTCCGCGCAGCGCCCGCTCGCCGTAGCGCCCCGCGCGCGCATGCTCGATGGCGGCGGCGCTGACGTCGGTGGCGAGGAGATGCACCTGCCACGGGCGCAGCACCGTGCCCATCTCCGCCAGCGTGATCGCGATCGAGTAGGGCTCTTCCCCGGTGGAGCAGCCGGCGCTCCACACGTTGAGCGTGCCGGCCGGGGCGCTGCCGGTGATCGTCGGCACCAGCACGCGGCGGAGCGCCTCGAACTGTGAGGGGATGCGAAAGAACGAGGTTTCGCTGACGGTGATGTAGCGCAGCAGCTGGCGCAGCTCGGCGTCGCCGGTGGAGGCGAGCAGCCGCTGGTAGCGCTCCCAGTCGGTGGCTCCGCACAGGTGCATGCGCGTCGCGAGCGCGCGCTGCAGCACGCTCGCGCGCGCATCGGGGCAGTAGATGCCGGCGCGCTCTTCGATTAGCCGGCGCAGACGATCAAACTGCGGTGGGGTCAGCTGAAGAGTGGGTTCGCTCATATTCGAGGTCACCTGCGCAGCGCACGCAGTTGCGGCCGTCATCCTTGGCGACGTAGAGCGCGTTGTCGGCCGCGGTTATCAGTTCGTCCGGCGCCGCCACCGGCATCGCCGGGAAGGAGGCGACGCCGAGGCTGACGGTCAGTTGCAGGGGATCCTCCTCGGTGCCGAAGCGCGCCTCGGCCACCGCGCGGCGCAGGCGCTCGCCTACCTCCAGCGCGCCCTTGACGCCGGTCATGGGCAAAATCACCGCGAACTCCTCTCCGCCGTAGCGCGCGGCGACGTCGAGGTCGCGGATCTGGGAGCGCAGCACCGCCACGATCTGGGTGAGCACCAGGTTGCCGACCTGGTGGCCGCAGCGGTCGTTGACGGCCTTGAAATGGTCTATGTCCATCAGCACCAGGGACATCTCCGAGCCGTAGCGGCCCGCGCGCGCGAACTCCTCCGCCAGGCGCTCGCGCAGGTAGCGGAAGTTGTGGAGGCCGGTCAGGTCGTCGTGCACCGCCATCACCTGCACTCTCCGGTAGAGGCGGGCGTTGTCGAGCACGACATAGACTTGGTCGGCGAGCGCCGACAGCAGGCGGTGATCCTCGCGTGCGACCGCCATGTGCTGACCGCCGGCGAAGGCGAGCAGACCGACGGGGCTGTTCTCCGCCTCCAGCGGCAGGACGATGAGGTGCTTGAGGTCGTCGGCGGGGTCGCCCGCGCCCGCTTCATCGAAGATGCTCACGCGCCAGCGGTCGCGCTCCGGCGGCTCCTGCGAGCGGGCGGCAAGGGCGTTGAGGCAGTCCTTCTCGAAGCGGTCCAGGCAGGCGCGGGTGACGGGCTTGGCCTGGCACACGTAGAGCTCGCCCCCCTCGTCCCCGGCGAGCAGGACCCCGGCGAGGTGGTAGTCCACGAGCTGGCTCAGGGTCTTCATGACCGCGCTCGCGCACTGCTCCAGGTCCTGCAAGGAGCGCCCCACGCGCGCAACCTCGTTGAGGATGGTAGCCTGGAACAGGCGTCGGTCGAGCAGGTCATTGAGGCGGCTCAGGAGGTCGAGCGGCCGCGTCTGGCCGGCCGGCGCGGCCGCCGCCGGCGGTCGGGGGCGACGCGCGGCCAGCGCCTCGCGCACCCCGGTGAGGATGAGGTCGGGACCGCTGTCCTTGGTCAGGTAGCGGTCGGCCCCGCTCTGCGCCCCCCAGAACTTGTCGCTCACCTGGTCCCTCGACGTCAGCAGCACCACCGGCAGGTCGCGCAGCGCCGGGTCGCTCTTGATCAGGCGGCAGACCTGGTAGCCGTTCATGCGCGGCATGTTGACGTCGAGCAGGACGAGGTCCGGGGGGGCGCCGAGCACCGCTTCCGCCGCGGCCATGCCGTCGGCCGCGGTGGCGACCTCGTATCCCGCGCTCGCCAGCAGCGCGCTCATCATCGCGACCACCGTCGCGCTATCGTCGGCTACCAGGATGCGTTCTCCCGCCATTAGCTCCGCCCCATGCTATCCGATCAGCCGCCCCAGCGTGTCCAGCAGCGCCATCTGGTCGAAGGTGCCCTTGGTAATGTAGGCGTTGGCGCCCAAGGCCAGGCCGCGCCGTTTGTCCTCGACACTCCGGCGCGACGTGACCATGACCACCGGCAGCTGTGGGTAGTCGGTGCTCGCGCGCACCCGCTCCAGCAGAGTGAAGCCGTCCATGTGCGGCATCTCGACATCCGCTACGACGAGGTCGAAGCGGCGCTCGGCGAGTCGCGCCAGCGCCTCGACGCCGTCACCCGCCGTCACGACCTCGTAGCCGGCCTGCTCCAGCAGCGCTCGCTCGAGATCGGCGGTGATGACGGAATCCTCCACCAGCAGCACCGACGGCCGCGGCTTGGGAGCGGCCACCGGCGCCGCCGCCACCCGCTGCTGGTAGCTGCGGGCCGCGTCCACCAGCCCGGGGACATCAAGCACCGGCACCACCTGTCCCTCCGCCAGCAGCGTCGCCGCCATCACCTTGCGCTGGCGCGAGAGGTGGGGCCCCAGGGGACGCAAGATGACCTCTCGCTCCTCCAGCACGTCGTCCGCCGCCAGCCCCACTTGCTCGCCGGCCGCCCGGATGGCCACGATGCGGCGCGGTCTGCCGTTGCGCCCATTGCCGTTGGGCCCCAGCTCCATCAGCCCCGCCAAGCTCACCACTGCCAGCGCCTCGCCCTCGAAGGGGAGGGAGCGCCTGCCGTCGTCCCCGGCGTTGAGCACCGCGCGCACGAACGAGCTGGGCATCGCCAGGTCGCAGCCGCCGGCGCGCACCAGGATCACGTGCATCATCGCCAGCGTCAGCGGCAGCTCCAGGGTGATGGTGCACCCCGCCCCCGGCTGCGACGCGATCGCCACCGTGCCGTTGAGGCGGCGCGCCACCGCCCGCACCACGTCCATGCCGATGCCGCGACCGGAGACGTCGGTGATCATGCGCGTGGTGGATAGACCTGGCTGGAATGCGAGGTCCAGCGCCTGTTGGTCGGTCAACTCCCGCGCCTGGTCCTCCGCGATGAGGCCGCGCTCAAGCGCCTTGCGCTTGAGCGCCTCCACCTCCATCCCCGCGCCGTCATCGCGCACCGCAATGAGGATGCGGTTGGCGCGGGTGGCGGCGCTGATGCCGATGGTGCCCCGCCGCGGCTTGCCCGCGCTTTCTCGCGCCTCCGGCACCTCGATGCCGTGCACCACCGCGTTGCGCAACAGGTGTAGCAGGGGCTCGCCGATGTCCTCGATGATCTTCTTGTCGAGCTTGACCTCGCCGCCCTCGATCAGGAACTGCACCTCCTTCTCGTACTCCGCCGCCAGGTCCCGTACCGCCCGCGGGAAAGCGTCGAACACGGTGGCGATGGGCAGCATGTGGAGGTCTATGGCGAGCTCGCGCATCTCCTCGGTTACGAGGTGGGCGCGATGCGCGTCCGTCTCGAATGCCTGGCGCACGCCGATCAGCTCGTCGGCCAGCGCGCGCTGCTGGGAGGCGGCGTTGGCCAGATCGCGCGCCACCGCAGCGGCACGCGCCGGCGACCTTTCCGCCTCCTCCAGGCGCACCGCCAGCTCGGTCAGCGCCCGGCGCATCCGCTGCGCCTCCTGCGCCGCCCGGCGCAATCCCTCCTCGGCGCGCTTCATCTGCTCGCAGGTTGACACCAGGTCGAGGCTCAGGTTCGACAGCTTCTCCAGCTTCGCGACGTCAACGCGGACGGTATGCTCCAAACCCGCTGCGCGCTGGGCGCGCGCCTCGGCCCGCCCGGCCCCCGGCGGCGCCGCTGCGGTCGGCGAAAACAGCGTTTCGGCGGCGCCCGACGCGGCCGCGGCCGCCTGCCCTCCCCAGCGCCCCATGCGCTTCGTCAGCTCCGCCGTGTCCGCCGCCTGGGGACCGCCGGCCGCCTCTTCCACCAGCGCCTTGAGCGCGTCGGCGGCCTCGAGCATGACATCAATCGCCGGCCGCGGCGGCTGCTCGCCGAGGTCGCGTACGCCGCCGATGACCTCCTCCAGCCGGTGGGCGAGCTCGTCCACCCGCATGAGCCCGATCATGCGCGCCGAGCCCTTGAGCGTGTGCGCCTCGCGCAGCAGCTCGCCGAACAGGTCGGGGTCGCCCGGCCCGTGCTCCAGGCGCATCACTCCCCGCTCGATGCGACTCAGGCGCTCCCTGGCCTCGGTGACGAAGGTCTCGAGGAAGCGCGCCAGCTCGAATTGCTCAGGCATGTGCTGTGGTCTATCCCTCGATGCCGCTGGGCGCGAGGCCGGCAACCGCCGCGGCGCTTGTTTCCCGCTCGAGCGCGCCCGCGTCGAGGATGAGAACCAGCTCGTCGCCGCAGATCGCGACGCCGCTGACGTAGCCGCCGCGCTGGCTTTCGGCGACCAGGCGCGGCAGCGGGTAGATGACCGCCAACGGCAGCGCCGCTACCTTCAGCACCTCATCCGCCAGCAGGCGCAGGTGATTTCCCTGGTGTCGCACGATCAACGCCATCCCTGCGCGGTCCCGCGGGCCCCCGCCGAGCGCCGCCGCGAGATCAACGTCGGCGGCGCGGTCGTCGTCGCGCCGCCGGGCCTGCTCCACCTCGTTGGCCGGCACCGCAAACAGCACGCCACCCGCGCGGAAGAGGACGACCTGCAGGGCCTCCGGCAGGGGCTCGCCGGCGGTGATCGGGGGGGCAACCCCAAGGGTAGGTTGTCGGTCCCGCGCAGCCTCCGCCACAGATGCCCACCGCGTTCGCGAGCCCGGGCTGTGCCGGGCCGCCTCGTGTCATTGCCTTAGTACCGCAGCACCTGGTCCGCGTCAAGCACGCGCAGCATGCCCCCCGCCACCAGTGCCTGCCCGCGCAGGTAGCGGGCGTCCGGCGCGGCGCTGGCCGAAACCGGCGGCTTGATCTCATCCGCCGCTATCTGCACCACCTCCGGACAGCTATCACATCCCAGCGCCGCCGTGTCCGGGCCCGGGCGCGCGATCAGCAGGTAATCGGGCGCCGTCGGCGCCGTGCCCAGACCCAGCAGTACCGTGAGATCGAATACGGGCAGAATCTCGCCCCGGAAGTTCGTAATCCCCAGCAGGTGCGGCGGGGTGGAAGGAATGGGCACCACCGTCTGCCGCGTGATGACGCCCCGCACCTGGTGGGCAGCCAGCGCATAGGTCTCGCGCCCCAGGCGGAAGGTAACCAGCGTCAGCATCTCCGACTTGCGCTCCGCTGCGCGATGCTCGGCGCGCAGGCGTTCGGCCCGCTCGATCACCGCCTGGTTTGCCTGTTGTGCGGCCATTGCTGCACCTGCCCGGGAGGGGACAGTTCCTTCCCGCCCCAGCCCTGGGCGCTACCCTGGGCGACGGGGAACTGTCCCCTCGCGCCCGGAGCATGCGATGGTATATTCCACAACCTCTGGGGATTCCGCAGTCTCGCCGGGGCACAGGATGGGCGTTGCGGGCCGGCGGCGACGCGGCGCGGCTGAGGCGCGGACGAAGGGGGCTGCGTGCGGGTGCGAGCGTCGGTGGAGCCCGGCGCTGCCCGGTAAACCTCAGCGCACGATTGCGCCCTTGGGCGCGGGGCGCTCGGGGTCGGTCATCACCACCGAGAGGTCGCGCTCGTCGCCGCAGGCCAGGATCATGGCGTCGGAGCGCAGGCCGCGGATAACGGCGGGCTGGAGGTTGGTGATGGCAACCACGCGCTTGCCGACGAGCTGCTGTGGCTGGTAGCACAAGGCGATGCCGGCGACCGCGGTGCGCGCCTCGTCGCCGAAGTCGAGCGTGAGCTGGAGCAGCTTGTCCGCCCCCGGCACCTTGGCGGCGGCGATGACCTCGCCCACGCGAATCTGCAGCTTCTGGAAATCCTGGATGGTGATCATCGCGCCCCCGGTCGCCTTTTCTGTCTCTCGCCTGCTCGGCCCGCCAGATCGCGCTACCGGCAGGTGGAGCAATTCCGACTCGAGCAACTCGCACAGCCGCTGCCGGCGGCGGCGGCCGCGCTGCCGGCTCCATCCCCCGAACGCGCGCTGAACCTTGATGGCAGCCGACGCAGCCGCCGCTTGCCGCAGCGGGGGCAGGCGGCGCCTCTGCCACCGGAGCCCATGCGGCACAAGGCCTCGAATTCGTGGTCGCAGGCGGAGCATCTAAACTCGTATATCGGCACCTTTGGCTTCCTCGAACGTCGTGCGCGCGCGGTCATCACCCGGGCGCTTGTGCATGCTTCGACTATAGCACCGCCGCAGGTCGCTGTCAACGCGAGGGAATAGGAGGGTGTGACCTCGGAAAGCGGGTGCGCTTGTGCGCATGTGCGCCTTGTGGTAAACTCGATTGCCAGGCGGGGAGACGACCATGCCTCAACGCGTCGGTAGTACCAGGGCGAGGCGTACCCCTCAGGAGGGCGGGCCGAAGGCGCGGGTTGTCGGGCCTTTCTTGATCATCGCCGAGAAGGCCCTGATCGCGGCCGTTATCGCTTCCGCGGCTGCTCTCGCATACCTGATTTACGGTGTCGCAAGCCACCACATCACGGCGTTCCCGAAGATACCAAACTCCCAGCAATCATTGTCCTTCGCGGCGCAGGCCGCTCTCGCGCGGTGGGTGTCCACCGCAGCCAAGGTGCTGGCCTGGGGGGCGTTCTTCGCGGTCATGTTCGCCCTGGTGCGCTACCACGAGTCCTCGTCCGCGACCCTGGCGGCGGGCGCGGTCGGCGGGTGTCTCTATGTCGGCCTGCCCGCGCTGGTGGGGGCGGCGCTGCAGATGGACTACCGCTCCGCCAACCTCCTGACGGATACCATCGTCCTCGCCGCGCAGGCGTCGGGCAAACCCGTCTTGGCGGTGGCGGCCTCGTGGGGGGCGGTGCAGGTGTTCCTGGCGGCGACGCGCTGGCCGCAGCGCGCCCGCGTGCCCGGTGGATCGAGGGCGGTGACGGTGCGTCCGCGGTCGCTCATACCGGCATGCTGGGACCTGGTGCGCTGCCGCTCGGCGGGCAACGTCTGCCCTCGGCTTCGCGAGCGCCGATCGTGCTGGAAGGCGGGCTCGGGGTGCCTGTGCGATCTGTCGCTGGCGGAGAAGATGGCGCAGGGCGCTGAGGCGTGGGCGCACGAGGAGGCGCTTGCCGTGCGCCAGAGCGGCGCCCGCGGCCGCGCGCGGTGCCGCACTTGCCCCATCTACGAGGAACACCAGGAACGCAAGTTCCGCATCCTGCAGTGGCTGGCCTATCCCGCCACCGTGGGGGTCATGTTCGCGGCGCGGATTCCGCTGCACCAGGCGTACGTCCGCTCCCTCCAGTTCCTGCACCAGGCGGTGGCGACGCTGAAGTTCATGCCGGACGCCACCAATCCCGCCATGGACGCCGGCGGCGTGCAGTCCATGGTGCTGAGCACCAATGTCGAGTGGGTGTTCCTCGGCTGCCTGTGCCTGCTGGGGATCAGCTACGTCCTGCAAAGCGTCGAGCACGTAATCTTCAAATGGGGCTGGTAGCCGCCGCACCCCCATGCCCGGAGGCTGCGGGCGGCGCGAGCGAGGGCGCACCCCCTTGAGGTCGCGATCCCACGAGCTTCGTTTTCCTCCGCTCATGATCTACGGCCGCGGCGCGCTCGAGCGCGCGGGCGAGACCGCGCGCCAGCACGGCACGCGCGCGCTCGTCGTGTGTGGACGCACCGTCACCCGCGGCGCCGGCCTCGCCCAGCGCCTGGGCGATGTGCTCACCGCTGCCGGGGTTGAGGCGCTGGTTTTCGATGGGGTCGAGCCCGAGCCCTCCAGTGCGACCGTGGACGCTTGCGTCGAGGCGGTGCGCGCGGCGGGGGCGCAGGTGGTGATCGGCATCGGCGGCGGCAGCCCCCTCGACGTCGGCAAAGCGGCGGCGGGAATCATCACCCTGGGCGGCAAGACCGAGCGGTATCTGCCGCCCGAGAGCAAACCCATTGACCGCCCCGCGCTGCCGTTCATCGGCCTCCCCACCACCGCCGGCACCGCCGCCGAGATCACCCAGAACGCCGTCATCTATAGCCCCTCGCTTAACGCCAAGATCGGCCTGCGCAGCCCCTTCTGGGTGCCGGCGGCGGCGATCGTGGATCCCGCCTTGACCGACTCCATGCCGCCCGACTTGACCGCCCGCACCGGCGCCGACGCCCTCACCCACGCCCTCGAGGGTTACGTCTCGCGGCGCGCCACCCCGGTCACCGACGCGCTGGCGCTCAAGGCTATCGAGCTGGTGGGGGCGTGGTTGGAGCGGGCGGTGCGCGACGGCGGCGACCCCGAGGCGCGCGACGGCATGGCGTTGGCAAGCATGACCGCGGGCATGGCCTTCGCCAACACGGGGGTGGGGGCGGCGCATTCCATCGGGCATCCGCTGGGGGCGCTGCATCACCTCCCGCACGGCACGGCCTGCGCGCTGCTGCTGCCCTACGTCATGCAGTACAACCTGGAGGCGGCGGGGGAGAAGTTCGCCCAGGTCGCGCGCGCGCTGCGGCCGGGGCGGGAGCAGCCGACGCCGGCCGACGGCGTACGCGCGGTGCGGGAACTGCTGCGGGGGATCGGCCTGCTCCTGACCCTGGCTCAGGTGGGAGTGAAGCGCGAGGACCTGCCGGCGATGTTGCCGGGGACGATGCTGTCCGGCAGTCTCAAGACCAACCCGCGCGCGGTGACGGAGCAGGACGCCTTGCAGTTGCTCGAACGGGCGTGGGAGGGCGGGGAATAGCTCAATCGGGCCTCGCCTCCAAGGAGCAAGCCATTGAGAGCAAAGGCTTTACTTTGGGCCGCAGTTGGCGCAATCATCCTGGCGGCGCTTGCGCCCGCGACGGCGGCGCCGCGCTTCACCGTCACCGACCTCGGGGTTCTCGGGGGGCGGGGAAGCGACGCCTCGGCCATCAATGCCCGGGGCGTGGTCGTGGGCTCGAGTACCACCGGCGAGCCCGGCAGCTTCGCTGAGCTAATGCGGCATGCGTTCCTCTGGCGCAGCGGAAAGATGACGGATCTCGGCACCCTTGGTGGCGAGTTCAGCGGGGCGCTGGGCATTAACGACAAGAAGCAAGTGGTCGGCTCCTCGCACGTCGCCGGGGGCCGCGGCCACGCGTTTCTGTGGAGAGCCGGGAAGATGACGCGCCTAAGCGGGATCCCGAAGGAGGCCGTGCACAGCCGCGCCTGTGGCATCAACGATCGGGGGCAGGTGGCGGGCGATTATTGGGTTCACGAGAAGCGAGGGGGGCAAGGCTATGCGTTCCTTTGGCGGAATGGCAAGCTGACGCGCTTGGGCAAGGGCAGTGCGAACGGGATCAACAACAAGGGCCAGGTGATCGGCCGCCGCGCGGGTTTCGCGCGGCTGTGGACAAACGGAAAGGCAGTTGATCTCGGCGTCCCTCCCGGCGGCGGGTGGATCTGGAGCGAGCCGAGCGCGATTAACGAGGATGGAATGGTGGTGGG
>Ga0307379_10002648_pt1 | contig 26355 bp, 60 predicted proteins | sample UN2MG_FD_202237 | JGI IMG/M metagenome (GOLD analysis project Ga0307379, IMG submission 202237) | Soil microbial communities from Risofladan, Vaasa, Finland - UN-2 | ecosystem: Environmental > Terrestrial > Soil > Coastal area > Acid sulfate soil | place: Finland: Risofladan, Vaasa | collected...
CAAATCCACGGATATAAGAAAAATCAGCTAATTTACATTTGTGTATAAGATTGTCCATACGATAAGGAAACCATCCAGTTCCACCAATAAATCTTTGTCCTTTTATTTCAATAGCTGAATTATCTAGCCAATGTAAGTTTTTAAATTTTGCTTTGCAAGAATTTAACAATTCATGAGTTTCTTCTGGTCCTGAGTGATAATATTCATGATTACCTGCAACATAAATAATATGCTTATATTTCTTTGAAAGAAATTTAAATGCTCGATTCATATCTTTGAATATTCCTAAGTCACCAGCGATAACTAGAATGTCAGCTTCGTGAACGATTTCATTAAGAAAAGCTGCACCTTTATCTTGGTGAAACTCTAAATGAAGGTCTGAAAGATATTGTATTTTCATTTATTTTTATCTAGTTCCAATTTTTTCATAATTTCTTTTGCTAATTTATTACCGTATTCAATTTCTGATTTATTTAATGGTAAAAGCTCATCAGGTATTATCATCTTTACGCATTCTCTTGTTGTTACACCTAGTACCTTAGCAGCTTCTACAAACTTCTCTCCTAGACAAGCTTCTATCTGCTCATCTGACATGTTAGCTATTGATTCATAAAATCCCATTTTCCATTTCCTTTTTTCTTTCAAGCAGCATCTCATAAATTTTGTCAATATGCAAGGGATAAAAGTTATGTTGATCTATACCTACGTTTAAAGATCTTCCAGTCCATCTGCGCTTTTCATGAATATGACCAGTCAGAAAAAAGTCATAGGCATCTGGATCAATTGTTTTATCATGATCGTTAAATGGATCTGGTGTTCCTTTTGGATAAATTGGTCTGTGGTTCATTATACAAGAAAATTCTTCTATAATAATTGGGAAACTTTGATACCATTTATCAACTGCTTGTAATGTTTTTTGTTTATCGTGGTTGCCCCTAATCAACGTTATTGTTCCATTCAACATAGAAACAAGTTCTTTCGGATCAATTTTATTATGGAAACATAGATCACCTAAATGATAAACAGTATCTCCTGGTTGTACAACTGAATTCCAACGTTCAGTCATAACTTTGTTCATTTCATGTACCGTTTTGAATGGTCTTCCACAAAAATGGATTATATTAAAATGTGAATAATGATGATCCGAAGTTATAAAGATATTTTTCATAGTCGCAACCTAGCAAAGCCAACATTAGTAGAAAACACAACATTACTACATCCAAGAGCTTTCAAGAAAGCATGACAACATATACAGGGCTTACTAAGCCTAAGCTCCCCTGCCTTATTCAATCTAATGTTTATCACTTCAAAAGAACCGTCTTTTATTATTCCCCTTGCTTTTCTATAAGCATTTACTTCTGAGTGCCAACCAGAAGTTTTTGAATAACCGAGATGAATCAATGGAGGAACCCTAGACACATTAATTCCCCACTCAACTACTTTATTCTTTTGCACGATAAAACTAAAATGATGAAAATCCGAATCTCTTTGTAGATTCTTTTCTCGGGCTATACGGACACATTCTGTTAATATAGTCTGTTTCATTTTAAAATATAAAAATTAGAGAGCGGCGGGAACAACCCGAATTATACCAAAGAGGTAGTTAGCCAGGATACGAGCCTGAATTTAAATATTGTTATTCCGCTCTCTAATTTTTTCTAGAATAGCAGTTACAATGTCAAAGGTATCAAAATTTAACTTATCTTTCTCATTGACATTAACATGTACGTTAGTCTTATACCTACGATTCTTCTCTTTATTATACCTGAGATTTTCAATATAAACATTTGAAATTTTAAGCTTTCCAGCTACACTCATTAGATGATCTGTAAAAATTCCAAACGTTATTTTTGGATTCTTGTTTCTAAGAATTGCTTTTTCCTTACCTGAAGACAATGGAAAATTATTCAGAATTGACATAAAAAATGTATGTCGTTGACGAAATGGAAGTTTAAGTATTTCTTTCGCTAAGGATTCATTGTTTTTCATAAAGTCATAAGAATCCACTATTTGTTGATGATCCATAATGTCTCCTTTCAATAGTCATTATACAATAAAAAGTCTATTTGTCAACCTTTTTCTTAGTGCCTCTCCAGGGATGAACTACTTGACGCATTATTGGTCGCATCTCTTTTGTTGTAGGATATTCAGAATTTGGGGTTTCCATATGAAGCTCACTACGGATAGCTCTTACAGTATGTAAACTCACACCAAACCTATCAGCAAGTACTCTATTAGAAAGATGAGGTTCATCTATGAGAACCTTTTTTATCCGCTCCCTGACTTGTTTTTGATGTCTATGTACATAACCCTCAACTGGCATTGTCATTTAATATTATCCTTGTTTACTGAATATTTAAATAATAAGTCAAGTTTATCAAACAAAGCATATTGCATAGTTGGATGTGGTTCATTGATTCCTTGAATCCAACGTTCTACAGTTGATTTAGATGCACCAGCATAGTGCATTAGGTGCTTAATCGTAATGCCATTATTCATATACTCAATTAATTGAGATTTAAAGTCCATATTTAATATTATTCCTCAACATCGTAAACAGTACAAACTGGTTGATCGACCATCACTCTTATACGTTGTTCAAATGTACATTCAGTCAACGTTTTTATATTTTTTTCAATACATTTAAGACAGAATTGTAAATACACATCTTTTTCACCAGCATATTTTTCATATATACCAACATTATTTACATACTCATTAATTTCAAACATTATAGCAGCTAAACACTCTTGAAGCATCTCAATCTTTAGTTCTTTAAATCTTTTTCTAGCTGTTTCTTCTGATGCACAAACATGTTTTATCTGGCTCCAATCCATTCCATCATTTGAAATAACGTATACTTTTTTCATCATGTCCATTGTTTTCTTTCAATTTTATAATTTCTGTCATTGTCTTTTATTGCTTTATCTTTTTCTTTTTTTCTTAACTTACCTTCTTCTTTTTCTTTTTTCTTTAAATACTTTTTAGATCGTTTTGTTGCTTTAGGCATTTTCTTTCCTTAGTAATTTTCTATCTATTTCTTCCTTATCAAAATTCTTATATTCATCATGCTCAAATGAGTAGGAGTTAAGAAGATAGCTAAGTGCTGTAGTAATACAAGTAAGTTCTATCTTGAGCGATTCATTTTTTAATTTGGTGTTACAGTTGAAACTTATTTGAACCAGCAAATTACCCATATATCTAAGTCTATCTTTAAAGTTTTCAGGCAATAAAGCCACATATGGACATAATCCTGCCTCAATTAGAGATTCCTGAGATATTCGATCTAAATATATTCCGCTTGGTTTCTTTATCTCTGCTAGAAGTTCTTCTTTTGATAATAACATGGTTTCTCCTTATATTAGTTATATACCAGGAGCGAGATTTGAACTCGCACGCACAAGGCACCAGATTCTAAGTCTGGCGTGTCTCCCAATTCCACCATCCTGGCGTAATGGCCAAGCCGAGATTCGAACTCGGACGCCGAAGCAAGGGATTTTGAATCCCTCATGTCTGCCATTCCATCACTTGGCCATTTACAGTGCTTTTAGAAAATCAAAAAACCAACTACTAAAATCACCATCTTTATTACGATGATTGTACTTCTCAATACCCATCTCTTTTACAAAATCTAATCTATCTTTAGGTGTAAGATTTATAATATTTTTTAAGTAATTCATTAAAACAGGAGCAATTCCTTTTACATTCTTAAAAAAGATAGGTCGATTATGTAAAAGACGCCATCCAGCATGTCCTCTACCTTCTTCTCTTGAAAACATATCTTTTGGATTACAGAAACTAAATCCAACCAAAAGATTAAAAGTTCCATCATCTTGTGTATGCACCATACAAGCTGCTGTAGCTGCACCATTCTTACGTCTGAAGTGCCTGTACGTGAAAAAGTATCCAGGTTTTTCTTTTTTCATTGTCTTCTCCCTATTTCAATTTTAATTCATTTGCAAGCATTTTTGCCATTTTATATTGCATATTACGTTCTGCTGCTCTAGTCATTCCTATATTACGACTTATTGAATTAAGTTTATTTCTGTTTTCTTTTATTCGCATTGATTTAAATGCTTGAAAAAACCAATACATATCCAATAATAAAGCACCATTACGTTTATTAATTCCTGAACTTTTTACAGCTTTCATTAAATTCTTTCTAGTAAGGCGCATTCCTTTTGGAAATACACGATCAAATTCTTTACGTCCAGAAACACAGGCTTTTTCATTTTTTAACCACTCTCTTGTGATTTTCATTTTTCCATTCCTTTCAAAGCTTGATCAGCAAGTTCATTCATTTTTCCACCAAGTAAACCCCATATATAATCAATTACAAGTTGATGTGTCTTTTCCATATTTTTAATGACTCTTTGATCAATGGAATTTAAATTTTTCCAATCTACAAAGTTTTCATTCAATGCTTCTATCACCATTCTGACTGCTTTAGATAGTCTTAGAGCATATGCAAGTTTATTTTGTTCTCTTGTCAACATTTCTTAGATACTCTTTCTTTTCGTTGTCAATTAATTTAATGTATTCAGTACAAACTTCTAACATTTCTTTTTTTGATAGAATAATAAAATCTTTATATTGAGTGATGTTCTTATTAGGAAATGTTGAACTTTCTCCAGTATATATTGTATTCTTACCTATTGCAATTACCGCCTCTGGATTTTTTCCTATTGCTAGATAAGGAACTAAATATACTTGTTTTTTAACTTCTTCTAAAGATAGAGGAAATAATGCATATCCTTTAATATGCTGTGCAACTTGTTCAATTGTACATCCATATTCTTGTCTTGTAAGAAGCATTTTGATCCTTTCATAAAATTAGTCTTCTGAATTTTCTCCATACACTTTATTCATCCAAGGTACATCATGGTATGCATATTTTATTTCTCCAGTGTTTATATTCTTGTAAACCATTTGATCCATGAACTTACTATCTTTGAACATCAACCCTTGTTGTATTCGTTTCCATTCATTTCGATCAAATAAAACAGCATCTTTTTGTAGTACATCTTTTACATGATCAAGTGCTTTTTCAAACTCGTCCATCTACTCCTCCTATAACCTCAAAAAATGGACCCTCCAGGATTCGAACCTGGAATCAACCGGGTATGAACCGGACGCTTTAGCCAGTTAAACTAAGGGTCCATTATTTATTTTTACCAAATTTTTAATCTTCAAATAAATTTTTAATAATTCGAACCTTTATTTTTGTTTATAATTAAAAAATTTACAATCATTGACATTCTATTAATTTATTATTATATTGTTTTTATGAAATGTCTATTATGTGAAAAATATACAAAGAATAATAAATTTTGTAGTCGATCATGTGCAGCTACTTATAACAATCGAAAAAACCCTAAAAGAAAACGTAGAGTAAAATGTAAATCTTGTGATCAATTAATTTTAGCAAATAGAACATATTGTTCACTTTGTTGGGGTGGTAAAAAGACTCGAACACATAAAAATTGTCCTGATTGTGGTGAAAGACTTCTACTAGAAATGTTTCATATGATAAACGGAAAATTCCCAAGACCTTTGCGTAGATGTAAAGAATGCCATAGAAAATGGAAAAATAAACGTAAATTAGACTTTAAGAAAAAATGCGTAAAATACAAAGGTGGAAAATGTGAAATATGTGGATATAATAAGTGTTTAGCCTCCCTTGTTTTTCACCACAAAAATGATTATACCAAAGAGTTTGAAATAGGCACTGTATGGCCTGTAAAAAACTTAACCGAAAAAATTATCAAAGAACTAAGTAAATGTCAACTATTATGCTCTAATTGCCATGGTGAATTGCATTTTTCTTAATATAATTAAATCCTACTATAGTTTATCTACCCGTTTTATCCTTTATCGTTAGCAAATACAAAGTCATCATCTATAAAAGTAAAACGCTTATCTTTTTTACGTAAACATTTAGGACATACTAATTCATATATTTTACCACATCTTATATCAGATCCTGCAAAAACAAGATGCCAATCAATTGGAATATAAATTAAATGTTCATGTAAAACTAACTTAATACCAACCATTGATGATTTTCCACATCTATAACATTTTGGTATGGTATGTATTTCTTCAAGTTCAATCATTTATTTCTCCTCTAACAAAAAACATTACCCAACAAAAAATAAATTATAATACTATAAATACTAAGCAAAACTACAAGTACTTTTTCTTTATTCGTTAACTTCTTCATCGCCTTCATATACCTTTTTCTTTAAACCCTCTTTAATTTCTTCCATTTGTTTTTTTGTGAATTTATGTGATCCTGGAGAAAGGATTTCTCTTGCCCCTGCGATAATTCTAAAGAAGCATTTACTATTATGTGCCTCTGGAACATAAAAATCTGAATCATCTAGAACAGCAGCCATTCTTTTCCAACCCCATCTAACAGACATAGCACCAGCAAGAAGACATTCAAGAGCATCTTTATCTGGGTTTGATTCACCATCATCACTTATGCGCCAATCAACACAATCAGCTAATTTAAACGCTTCTTGTATCTGTCCTGGACCACATGATTTAAAAATCCTACTTAGCCTAACACGATTTGTTATACCTTTACTCTTTAAAAACTCATATTGTTCTCTAGCAAACTCCTTCTTATCCTTTAGTTTTTCAATAACCTGTTCAACATTTTCTTCTTCTTTTTTTTGATTCGTTTCCATCGTATTCTCCTTGTATGTCATTATACTAAAATTACCATAATTGTCAACTATTTTTTAGTGCTAAAAACTTATCTTTTCCAAATTCCTTTATAAAATCATCAGGATCATAAGCATCTGGTAGTTCCATATTACCTCCATATATATTAAAATGTTCTAAAGTCTTTTTGGCTCTTACTTGTGCTTCCCTTCCAGCCTTATCACCATCAAAGCATGTATAAACCTCGTCTGTCCATCTTCTAAGCAATAAGGCATGTTCTTCTCTACAAGCTGTCCCACAGGTTCCAATGACGTTTCTTATTTTATTTTCTATTAAAGATAAGACATCAAAGTAGCCCTCAACCATAATTGCATAATCTAGTTTATGTATTGGTTGTTTTGCATAATCTAATATGTATAAAAGTTCTCCTTTATTATACAAAAGTGTTTCTCTTGAGTTTAGATATTTTATGTCATGATCGATTATTGTCCTTCCACCAAATCCTACAACTTGCCCATTATTAAAAACAGGAAACATTATTCTATTAGTAAAAATCTCATAGGGTGACTTATCATCGTTTAGCTGAATTAATCCAGCCTTCAAAGCTGTATTTATTTCTATATTATTCTTTTTTAGGAAGTCGATAAGACCGCGTTTTGGAGCATAGCCTAAAAAGAACTTTTGGATTGTTTCTTTTTGTAAGCGTTTGAATAGATAAGCTTTTGCTTTATCACTTTTGTCAAGTGATTTACAAAAATACTTTAGTGCAATTTTGTTTGCTTGTAATAAAAGTTGTTTCATCTATCTCGTTTTGCTATAGTTGCTTCTTTTTATGTACACTTACATTATACAAAATTAATATGTATAGTCAAGAAAAATATTGACACTTTTAATTAATCTTGTATAATACTACCATGAAAGTAATAATCGCTGGAAGTCGTAGCATTACTGATTATGGTTTAGTAATTGATGCTGTTATAAAATCAAAATTTAAAATTACGGAAGTAGTCTCAGGAACAGCCAAAGGAGTAGATACACTTGGTGAACGCTATGCAATGGACGAGTGCATTCCTATTAAACGATTCAAACCAAATTGGACAAAGTATAAAAAATCAGCAGGGTTTATACGAAATGAAAAAATGATTCAGTATGTTCATCCTAAAGGTGGATTAATTTTAGTTTGGGATGGTATGTCTAAAGGATCAGCTCACACGCTACAATATGCCAGAGAAAAGAAAATTAAAATTTATCTTTATCTTCTTGGAGGAAAGCATGGACACATCAACTAAAACACAATATCAAAAACTTACTGGTGCAGAAGAACTTTGTGTTGATTGTCCTCATAGTATTTGTCCTATGCGCGATCCAGAAGGGTATGAATGTCCTGCCAGAATTCGTGAAAGATTTTTAGAAAATGTAATTAAACTTGCGTTGTATAATTTAAACAACCATAAGAATGATTTTAAATTTATGGAAAGGGCATTACATTTACTAACTGAGGCTATTGAAGCTTCAAAAATAAAATAAAATAGGACTTTTCATATGTCAAAAGCATATCTGAATAATCACTGGTGCTGCAGGTGTGGTAAAAATACTCCAACACCTTATTTACAAAAGAATACAAAACTATTTCCAAAGACAGGAAAAGTTTTAGATATAGGTTGTGGTAATGGAAGAAATTCAAAATACATGGCACAGTTAGGCTATAAAGTAGACAGTATTGATATGGTTAGTGACTTTGGAAAGAAAATAGTTTTGGCTAAAGATCCTCTCCCTAATAAGAAATACGATATTTTCTTAGCTAATTATGTTTTCATGTTCCTAACTAAAAGAGAACGTTATAAAGTTATGGGAGAAATGAATGATAGAGCAAAGAATGGATCTATTCTGATGATTGAAATGTATCCTGCAAAGAAAGCATATAAATATGATATGAACGATTTAATTAATTACTTTCTAAAACGTAACTGGACAAGTCTTAGGAGATCTAAGGAACGATGCATACTAAAGAGATAAAAATGATACTCTTTTTGGATTTTGACGGAATTATCGTTCATTCTCATTGTCCTGATGCCAGAACAATAGACAAAAGTTGTCTATCATTAATTAAAGAACTATGCGATAAATACGATGCAAAGATTGTTGTATCTTCTGCCTGGAGAATCGGACGTACAATAGAAGAACTAGATCTATTGCTTCATGAAAATGGATTAAACAAAGGAACAGTCATAGGAAAAACAATTACAAAAATGACTGGCTTACGTGGAATACAAATTGTTGATTGGATTGAAGAGAATAAGTATACTGGAGACTATGTAGTAATAGATGATGAAAACTTTGATCTAGGAAATATTCCAAAAGAAAAGATTATTTATGTAGAACATGGCTGGATTTCTAATGGAATACATAGAAATCATATAGATGCGTGGGAAAAGAATAGATCTTAGTTTAATGGTAGATTATTTTTTAATGCTCTTTGAATAGCTCTAACACCTAAAATAAAGTTTTCTACATCTTTTTTATCAAAAGAACCAAATTTAGTTTTAGTAGAAGATATTATTAAACCTATCTGAACACCTACTTTAAGTTTATCAGACCACCATAAATCTCCGAATAAATTATGAATACATTTAATAGGTTCCTGTATAATCAAACCCGTACAGTCAACAACAGCTCCCCATAAAATTTCAGGTAGTTCATCAAGCTCATAACATAGAGTACACGATGGTTCTCTAGGACATTGTAAATGTCTTTTCTCACACCACTCCAAGTTTGTATTGTTATTGAACCACCTGCAACTCTCATAGTCCATCGTAGGCTTCTTTCTAGCACTCATGACACCCTCCTAACCCTTCTTTGTAGTCTTTCTAGTCCTTTTTTCTCAAGCTGTCTCACACGCTCTCTAGTGAGTCCACCAAGCTTCTTTCCAATAACATCTAATGTATCCCCTTCCTGTCTATTTAGTAAAACAAACATCTCTTTTTCAGGCATGTTTTTAATGAGTTTAGATAATTTTTGTTTTGATGAGATAAGTTCTTCTCTTTCTGGAGCAGCAGTATTGTTTAAATCAGAGAAATAATTAACATCACATCTAAAATTTGTCTTCAGAATTTCATCTTCAGTTGTATCTAACATATCTGCAAGCTCTGTTTCATCAGGTTGATCTCCAAAAAGAGTACTATATTCTGCTTTTGCTGCAGCAATTCTATTTCTGGTTCCTTGAACATTAGATGGGATTCTAATCAAGTGAGAATTTACAACTTCTTCTTTGATCCTTTTCTTTACCCAATAAAATGCATAGGTAAAGAAAGATGCTCCATTTGATTTTGCTTCTGAGTAATGTTCAAAAGCATCTAGAAGACCTAGATTCCCTGCCTGAACTAGATCCAGGAAGTCAACTCGTTTGTTTAGATAACGCCTGGCCAGCTTTATTACTAAGCCTTGATTATTAGCAATACATTTTTCTTTGTTCATGACTTCTCCTTTATTTAATGTCCATAATTGAAACCAAGTTTATATTTTATACCTAAAACTTCTACTTCCCAATCCCTTTCTCCACAGCAACCACGTTCATATCTTTTTGTATAATCATTTTCTTCTTGTGAATTTCCTATTTGACAAACTCGATAGTTATCTACGTATTCAAATTTTTCATTACCCTGTTCATTTTTATACATTGCAACTTTATTAAATAAATAAATTAATTGTTCTCCTACAAACTTCCCATAACGATCAACCCACTCAATATAAAAATTATATTTATAATCTTTAGTACCATCCTTTTTTACGAAAAATATATTATCTTGTGGCATTATAAACAAATCTTCAACATCTACTTTGTAAAGAAATTCAAATTCAACTGGAGCATTCAATGGTGCATGAATTAATGGAATTGCCAAACAAGGATATTCTCTAGGTTCATGTTGTGTCTCAACCCATTCATATCCTCCAAAAGCTTTTGCTTGTATTCTATCCCGCCAGTCATACCAACTAAATATATCTGTTAATAGAATTGAAGGACCGATGTATGCTGTTGTCTTTTTATCCATTTAATTAGCCCCTCTATAATTTCCAGTGTTTAACTATAAAATATCCTATGCCAACACCAAGTGCTGATCCTATGAGTGTACCTATTATCCATCCAAGTAATATTGTCATTTTACTTGTCCTTTTTCTTCTAAGGTATTAAAAATTTCATGAACCGCATTCCACTCTTCTTGAGATTGTGAATTAGCTAATGCCTTATACAATTTATCTATAATATTACGTTCGCTTTCACGAGCTGGACATTCAAGATCATCAGGTTCACCTAAACAAACACAGTTTTCATTATGAGGACAATCACCACAAGTATTCATATTAATTCTCCTTGTTACATTTAGGACAAGGAACACTTCCAGGCATCCATTTAGTATCACCACAAGTTAGACATTTAGCTACCCATGCCCCTTTATCGTTGCAAATAATCTCACCTTTTTCTACCAAGGCGTTTAGTTCATCAACATCTTCTTCAATTGGTTTTGATAGCATACTAATACAAACAACATGACCTAATCGTGATCTTAATTCATTAATAGATAAATCGGGAAGTACAGGACATTGGTGATTTTTAAATTCACACTCAACTCGATATCCACCAGTAAGACCACCTACAACAAACGGACCTTCTGAATAAGCTCTCTTACGTTCTGTCTCGTTTGTAAAATCTTTAAAAAAGCCTACTATTTGTGCCATTTTATTTCTCCTTATTACATTTTGGACACGGTACATCACCTTTTTGAATTTAAACAATTACTATATGAAAACCACCAAGGTCATGAAAATATTCAAAATGTTTAAGTAGTGGATCATTAAGATCGTTATTAAACAACTCAGCTAATCGATCAGTAACATTAGCACGTACTATAGTACCGTCATTGAATTGTCCCGGATAATATTCTGGAATAGCTTCAACTATATCCTTATTTTTTCCATTTGGATAAGGTTCATTTAATTTATCTAGTATTTCTTGATCTGAATTACCAACACCACAAACATAATGCCCTAATTTAATGATTGCCCTTTTCATTTTAGTTCTCCTTTGATTCGAACCAACCGCAATAATCACCCCAACCACTATATACAGTATTTCCTGGTTCTTTATTTTTTTCTTTAATATTACATGTACCTTTATCTTCCCATCCCTTTTGTGGATGTTTATCAGGTACAAAATTTTTGCATATTTTACATTGTTGTTTTCGTTTTCTTTGTGCCATTTTATTTCTCCTTAATCTAGTATTTCACCACTACTTATTTTTACGTAATCATTTTTAAGAGACTTTGCAGTAACAACAATAGAATCACCAAACGCATATCTATCCATGTCCCTGGTTTTTTCACAAGCATCAAAATAATCATAAACAGGTTCCCAAAGTACACCATAATTTGTATTCAAATTTTTACCTGTTCCAGTTTCACATAATTTCGATAATACTGTTGATGGATCACCTATACTTGTGCGCTCTTCTAATTTATACAACCAAATATGAGGCTCTTTTTTTAATCTATACGCCATGATCAAACAATATATTTGAGAATAATCTTTCTTTTTATAAAAGGCACCAGCTTCTCCACGAAGTTTTGGGGGTTTTCTTGATTTTGATTTCATAAGATATTTTCCTTATCTGTTTACTGTTTTTCTTATAATAGCTGATGTTGATATTAGAATCTCCCCTCAGTATTTTACTTTTGCCAGATATTTATCCAATATTCCTAATCTTCTTGGATTTGGAATAGATATACACCGGCTAAAGAACATATCTTCATCAGGTGTTGTTGTGAGTAAGTCACCCATATCATCCAAATCTGTATCACTTACTACTGTCCATTCACCCCTTTTCATCTTTAACCATTTTCCCATCAAAGTGTCATTGCTATTTTTTCTTAGGTCTGTATTTTTCATTTCGTTTCTCCTATGATTGATATCTATCTCCCCTACCCGGAATACCAAGAATAACCATCCAACATATACGTTCGTCTAAATTCCTGTACGTTGTTGTTAACATTACACGATGACGAATGCCTGTATTGGATAACAATCGTGCAGCACGTACCGCTCTGGAATGCGATGAGTATTGACCAATTCTTTCATCATTACGTTTTATAAATGAAAAGGATAGTTTAGTCATAACCTGATCTCCATCCTTTTTACATAAACCAATGGTACAATCCGAGTCCCTAGAAAGTTAGCACCACGATCAACTGTAGCTGCACAAAACTCTCCAAAGGGACCAACAAGATATGAGTTGACTGTGATATTGCGACCATCTTCAGTTTCGATACGTACTACTTTTGAAGGGGCATAACGGGAATTAGATTCCATAATTGTTTTCCTCCTCTATAATAAGTACAGTATACTCTAGCACACCTTCGCTTGTCAAGTAAAAAATGACAAAATATATAAATTTTTTTATTGAGTAAAATTAGGTAGTTATAACAAATGTGGTTGAAAGCTATGAATCATCAATAATAGAATCAACAGTAAAACCTACAACATTTAAAAATTCTTCTTCTCCGATAACTTTTGTTCCAAGCGTTAAAGCCTTTTTTGATTTAGTGGTTTGTGAAGCTGGATCGGCCTGTACCAGATAAGTAAGACCCTTCGAGACAGAAGATTTAAATTCTCCACCAAGAGATTCTACTACCTTCTTAGCATGACTACGTTTAATGTTTAATGCACCAGTAAAACAAAACGACTTACCTGTTAATTCTCCATCTTGCTTTTTCATGATCTCTACTCCATTTCGTAAGAGTTTAGCCAAAATTTTTCTTTTGTTTCTGATTCCCTTATAAAACAAATTAGCTTTTACATTACCTATGCCTTCAAGGTTTTCTAGATCTTCTACAGACATTTCATAGATGTCGTCCAAATTGTCGAAACCAGCATTTACTATTTTCTTACAAACTGTTCTACCTACGTTTGGGATGTTCAATCCAGCTAGGATAGTTTCAAGAGGAAGTTTTTTCTTTTTCTTTATGTTCCTAATTATCTTAGTTGCTTTAGTTTTCTTGTAACCATCCATTAGAGTTAAATCATCTACAGTTAATCTATAAAGATCAGAAATATCTTTTACCTCAAATTCAAATAAATTTGTGCTCATAATATCTTGTAAAAAAGCTGGACCAGCTTCTTCAATTTCTGTTACTTCTATCCATTTCAAAAAATCTCCAAGTCGTCTACCTGGACAATCTTCGTTTGGACAAAATATATATTCACCTTCTCTAATTAATTTTGTGGAGCAGGATGGACAATCTTCAGGTGGTTTTATTTGACAACCGTTTTCCATTTAATGCCTCCTTAAATAAATCCCTATTATTAAAACTTGACATAATAAAACTAACTTTAAGCTCTTTATCATAGTCAATCCCCAACGAATACTCTAATCTTTCAATTTCTTTTTCTTGTGTAATAATATGAGAATTCATATCATTTTTAAATGCATAATTATTTAAAGCTTTTATTTTCGCTTTATTTCTAGGATATTTCATAGCCCATTTAGGTTTTATTTCCCATAATTCTTTTATAGCACCATATTCCCATTCAAAGTAAAAATCTGGAATATATATGCGTTCTTGGTCTTCAAAAATATAAGGAATTTGAAAAGGTTCAATAACAATTTTTGTAACTAATGGATGAGTTTCTAAAATAACAAAAATGCGCTTTTCCCAAGAAGATCTAATAATGACTGATTTATCTGGAAATGTTTTTTCAGTTCCAGCTAATATTTCGTTATATTTTCCATATGTATAATTTCTATGTGTCTTAGCAACACCTCTAGATATTTTTATTTTTATTTCTTTTGTTCTAATATATTTTCCAGATATACCAATACCTTTTCCTTTTCTGTGCCTTTTAATTTTATTTATTGTTTCTTTGGTATGATTTCTTCCGTGCATGGGATTACCATGTGTTTTATAATACTCTTTAAAATGATACTGTACATTATTCTTTTTACTATATATTTTAGTTTTATTTATTTCTTCTTCAGAAAATACTGTTTTTAAGCCAAATTTATTTTTAAACTCATTAGTTGTAGTGTATCCATGAGACTGAATATGTTGTATAGTTAATCTTTTATATTCTTTTTTACAAATTGGACAAATTATATATTTATGCATCTATCTTTCCTTCTATATATGGTATTGTATCACCTCTTCTAGATACCAAAATCTTACAACCAATAAACAATCCTAAATTCTGTATATTTGCATAGTTGTGTAAACTTGCTTTTCTTATATCAACACCTCCAATATGTACTTTATCAAAATGACCAACTGGTGTTAATCTTCCTGTCTTACCAACTTCCCACACTACATCACGTAAAATAGTTGATTTAGCTTTACTAGGAAACTTAAATGCTATCATCCCCTTTGGTCTGTTGTCCGTTACACCTAATCTATCTTGTATCTTTAAATCATTGCATTCGCAGACAAGTCCATCAATCTCATAATTTAAACTATCTCTTCGTGTCTCTTGATAGAAGTCATAAAGCTTAAATATTTCCTCAATAGAAACTACCTTATATGGTGGCATTTTTAAGCCGAGTGATTTCATAAATATTAATTGTTGTTCTTTAGTTTTAAAATCTTCTTTAGTATTAGTACAATAACAATCAAAATATTTTACTTGTAGATATTTTAATCTTTGATCTCGCTTCTTTCTACGTGTAAATCCAGCCGCTGCATTTCTAGGGTTTGAATAACCATCATCTTTGAAATGATTTTCAAAATCAGTTTTTGATATGATTACTTCACCACGTAGACTTCCAGAAAAGCCTGTTACTATCGGATATACCCATTGTGCATGTCTAATGTTAGATGTTACGTTTTCCCCGATAACACCGTTACCGCGTGTTATAGCTTGTTTAAACTTTCCTTCTTCATAAACGAGTTCAATAGAAAGACCATCAAATTTTTCTGTTACTGCAAATACTTTTCCCCCTATTTTTTCAGCCCATTTTTTTAATTCTTCCTTTGTGTTTACTTTGCTCAAGGAATTCATGGAAATTAAATGTGCTGTTTTCGTTAAATGATTACTATGTACATCAGCACCAATGTCTTTTAATACAGGATGATCTGGATCTAGTTCACGAAGTATGTTTTGTATACGATCAAAGCTAGAATCAGGCATAATAGGTTCACCAGTATAATAGGCTTCACTGGCTTCTCTATATAGTTTTACTAAATCATCAATTTTTTTCTGGTGGTCCATCGTCATCTCCTAATACATATGATTCAGAACACAAGTCACAAAGAACACCCCAAGAAGGTAATTCATGAATCCAGGGTTCGTCTGGAGCTGCTGCCCAAGTTTTATTAAGCATTTTAGCAAGGGTGTGACCATGTTTATTTTTCTTAGCAGTCAATATAAACTCTAGATGCATATGATGATTTATTTCTGGATTTGTTGTATTTAGATCTATTGGTAAAAAATTAGCCATTATTAGATCTATTGGTAAAAACTTAGCCATTATATCCATAAGATTTTCCCAATGTTCCTCTAAAGAAGCCCACCATTCTTTTTCGTTTTTTGGATAAGTCATTTTAACCTTCCTTTTTTCTATTTACATGATCGTCAACATCACAAAAAACACAAATAGGCTGTGTTAAATTTCCTTCAATAAACACTTCCCATCCAGAATCATTAGCTTCTACAATAGGCTGTTTACACCTAGCACACAATAGTTTTTTATTACTATGTATTGGCTTTCCATTTACTGCTAATTCTTTGTCTTTGGACATAATTTATTCCTCCGAATGTTTATTTACTGAAACACCCCTATTTACTCATGTAGTAAATAGGTCATATTTAGTAAATTACTATTTATCCTTTACCCACGTAGTCGCTCGTCCACAAACGTCTTTTGCGTGTTTAGTTTGCATCTTAAGTGGGTCATTTATTTTACACGTCTTCAAAGGAAAACTACGTTCATATTCTTCTTTTAATAATTTTTTATCTTCATCTGTTAAAATTAAATTTCTTATAAATTCACCATTATTTTTTTCATTTCTAAGTTCTCTCAATTTTGTATTAGCCGAACACTCATTCTTGTCATCAACTATTCCAATAGGACAAGTATCTACAAATTCACAATCGATACATGTGTGTTTTTTATCATCTGGCATACTTTCTCCTTCTAAAAAGGCGGGAGGACCATGCAAAATTACATGGCCTTCCCTAGACAAGTTTTACCAACTCAATGTTTATTATACAAGAAAAAGTGGGTTTGTCAACATTTTTTATTAAAAGGCGAGAACCACAGTAGGGACAGTACTGTGGTTCTCTGAGAAATACGAAAGTCCCAAGACTTGCAGACTAATCACATTATACAACAAAAAACAGAAAAGTCAAATTAATCTTTATCTAACTCAACCCAAATAATAGCAGATTCATCTAATAGTTCAAGTTGAATTGTTGCATCCCAAGAATAATCAGTGAGACAACCCCTAGTTGTTCGTACACAGTGATAATCAGATACTATATCCATTTTACATTTTGATTTGTCTATTCCAAAAATTTCATTTGGGGCAAGAAGCTCAAAAGAAAGTGTATGGGCTGTTGTACAGAGTAACATGTTTGTCACAATCCCAACATAGCCTGCAACAATTAACTCACGTTGATTTACAGGATCGATCCAACCTCCACAGTCTTCTACAACAGACTTAACTGCACATCTAGGAATATGTACCCAGACATCTTCAGCAGATGATCCTCTATCATCGAATTCTTTTCGTATGGTTTCGATTGCAGTTTTAAAGTTTTTTTGTTTTATTGATTTTCTACGAATCAAATTAATAAGTGCAGTGTCTTCTTGAAAAATAAGAGCTTGCCTTCCCCTATCTTGTTCCACCGCAAGTGTGTCTATGGTTTGATTGAAAAGATTTAATTTATAGTTTATTAATATTTTAGGACTAGTTAATGAGCTATCTGATTCAGAACAGACCTTCCCACAAAGAGATTCATATTCTATTATTTCTTTCACGGCTGGAAGTAATGCCTCACTTATTTCAAATGGTTTACACTTATCAATAAGTTCTTGCATAGTAGCTGTCATAGTTACATCCCTTTATCTAATTCTACCCAAACTACATTATCTTTATCTAGTAATTCAAATTGAATAGTTGCTTCCCAAAAACAACTGTTTGCTTTCTTTATGCATTTATAATCAGATATGACTTTCCTTTTACAGCTATCTTTATTTATTCCAAACAATTCATTTTGGGCAGTAAGCTCAAATATTAAAGTTCCAGCAGTTGTTATTATTTGTGTATATGGTTCACTATCTCTAAGACCACCAATGTATCCAGCCATAATTAAATCACGTTGTCGTACTGGATCAATAGCATTACTACATTCATTTACAATATCTGATACTAAACTTCTAGGGATAAATATATAATCACATGTTAATTCTCTTTTAGCAAAGTCTTTGATGATAGTATTAAAAGCATCAGTAATATTCTTTTCTTTTTTTGGTTTTTTTCTAAGCAGATCAATTAGTGCTTTGTCTTCTTGAAAAATAATATTTTGTCTTCCTCTATCTTGTATGCGTGCTAATTTATCAATAGGAGATGTATTTAGATCTGATTCATATAAATTTAAATCATACCCAACCTTAATTTCAGTACCATTTAATTCTATTTTAGATTTAGTACATATTTTTCCATGTGTTGATTCATATTCCATGACTTCTTTTACAGGATTAAGTAAGGCTTTTGATAATTCTAAAGTGTTACCATCATTAATAAATTCTCTAATATTATCATCTAATATTTTTGCTTGCTTTTTTTGTTCATCAGATCCAAAAATCTTTTCTATCTTCTCACATGTTTCTTTTTCTTTATCAGTTTGCATTGTTTTACCTTTCTTTGGTTATTTGAAAGTCTAGCTCTTTCTTCAGGAGAATCGATTGTCATGGTTGAGCCACAGCACTTAGACCAGCCATGGGCCATGCAATGAGCCGAATCAACACGCTGAGATCTGCCACATTCAATACACCAGACACGATTACGCTTTAGTGCTGGAACATCTGCAACAATTTCCTTGTGTATATTCATAAATCCTTTTATTTGTTTTGCATTCATGGATTGTTCTTTTCACATTCCTGGCAATCAGTTCTATGTCCTGGCTTCAACCTACCACAACACAGTTGACGTTCTGTGTCTTCGGATTCATTTGTGGTAGTAAAATTAGCTGCTGCTTTTTGTGCTTTATGTGCCAGTTGTTCAATATATTTGAGACAACCCATATAATCTATGTGCATCGAGCATAAGACACTATGCCAACTAGCGTGACGTTCAATGGTTTCTAGTGCAATAAACATATCTTGGATCTTAATTGTATCATCATCCATTGCTTTTCGGAGTGTATTAATTTGCCCTGCTGCCCATTGTGGATTTGCAGTAACCATTGAATTATCTATCTCTTCTATCTTTTCTTGCAATCTCTTGTAAGCTGCATCAGGGTCAATACCTGTTGCATCCAAAACTTCAGCAGCTTCATCATCTGACATTGGTACTTCCAGGTTGATATTTTCAAAGCGTTCTAGTAAGTCAGGTGTGGTTGGATTGTCTTGAAGTGAATCATTGACTATTTCTAATACACGTTTGCAAAGCTCCTGATACCACTCTATTACAGCAGGACCAATTTTATCTCCCTTCAATGTTCCTGCTTGGAGTTCAGAAGAACGTTGCAAACTCTCAAGTGCACCCCGCAATCTTTCGATTTCAGTCTGGGAATCATTATATGCATCTTCATATACTTCTTTGTTGTCTACAAGCTCACTCTTAAGAATGTCCAGCTTTGTTTTCATCACATCCATACCACGAATTTTTCCAAGATCATATCTATCATCCTGGAGACTTTGTATTTCAGCCTCAAGTTTTTCAATCTTAACTTTGAGTTCTTTATTATCTATCTTTAGTCCAATTCGAAGATCATCAGCATGATTGCGATCTCGTATTGCTTTGTTAAAATCAACTAAGGCACAAGCCAGTGCATCTTTTGTGTATTCAAGCTCAGTTTTAAGTTTATCACGTTCGTCCCTTGATTTTTCAGCGGCTTCATACCAAAAGCGAGCTTCACCTTGTGAATATCCACATTCTCCATCTTCACGTTCTTCTGGACATGGTTGCTTTAGTAGTAATTCGTTGCGCTCTGCCTTTACGATCTCAAGCGCACCAATTGCAGCCCTACCAATCTTATCAACATCCTCAAGCCTTTTTATTTTGGCTTTTAGATTATATATTATATCCTGTCCTATCTCTGATGCATCTTGAATTCCTTCAAATTCTTCTAACTGATCAATTAACCATTGTGCGTCTTCAACATCAAGACGACCTCCAAGAGCTATTCGATTATGTTTTATTTCGTCTAATCGAGTCATTAATCACCTTCCTTTTATATTTAATACATTGCAAACGTTGTCATAAATCTTATTTACAAGTTGAGCTATTTTAACATCATCATTAGCCAGTAGTTTCATTTCTATCCTAGTTTTCATGATTGAGTCATGTATTGCTGAGTAGAGTTTTGTTTTTCTTTCTGCGCTTAATTTCATCAATCACCTTCCTTTTCACATTTCAGACAAGGAACATTTGTTTTTACGCTTCCTGTAATCACATCGCCATCTACCGGAATCATGCGAACCTTGAAATCCTTTTGTTTCTTTATTCCGCTCCCGCCGCATTCCTGACAAGGTGTGTCTATAAACTTCTTTCGACCCTCAGAAATTATAAAATCCTTTTCTGTTCCATCACACTTTGAACATATGTCACTGTCAGGCTTGTCAGGTTGTGTGTTGTTTAGGGCTTTGTTGGCTAGAGTTCTAAGGTTTTGCGCAAGACTGCGATACCAATGAGCCAGATCACCAATGTAACAGCCAGAAGCATCGTCAACAAGCCCATTTCCTGCAATTTCCCCAAGCGCATCACGGAGGCTTTTGTTTTCCGTCAGCATATCCTCGACGCCCTTGGCGTACGCAGTTGTAAGCTCAGACCTAAGCCAGTCAATTTCCTTCTCCAACTCCTTGACCTTGGCTGAAAGGGTGTCGCGTTCTTGTGCTGTTTTGCGCAATTCTTCCATCGCTTGTCGGCAATCGGGCCATATTGTTTTATCAGTCATGATTCCTCCGGTAGAGGGCAAGTCTCACATCTAACATCTGGCTCCCACGGCTCCATCGTGCAACCACACGTTCTACAAGTTTCGTATTTACCCTCAAGCTCCTCGACCCTGGCCTCTGCTGACTCTGCGCTACACATATGCTTACACGCTTCTTCGTCTTTCAATTCTTTTATCGCATCCCATCTTTCGAGAGATTCTGTTTCAAGTTCTTCTATTACGGCACTGAGCACTCTAGCGTGTTCGATTTCTGTTGGAAGTTCAACTTCAAGCTCTGCTACTCTGGCCTCTGCCTTCTCTAGTTGTGTGTCTCTCTGCTCAAGGATGCTATATAGATCTGACCTTTCTGTCTCTGCCTTCTCAGCTCGCTCTATGAGTTGTTTGATTTGTTCTTGGAACCACTGAAAATCCGCTGTTGCATTCCTGACTTTTATTTTTACAATCTTTTTTACGTTATCATTCATTACTTCCTCCTGGTTCATATGCAAGAAGTCTTATTTATTTCTTTGACTTCTTCTTAAGTAATAATTTATTTACTTTCTCTTCAAGATCTTCAAGACTAAATCCAATATCATTGATATTTGTATATTTTGAATTTCTATGTGGTTCTGTGTAACCACATTTGGGACATATGAGAAAACCACCCACTAGTTTTAAACGTATCGGACGATTACCAAAATTACTAAAACCAAGATAAATTCGTTTTGTACAACCTTTAGGACATTTCTTTGTATTATCTTTTTCCTTTTCTTGTTCTTTTTCTTTTTCAATATTTTCATTATGCTTTTCAAGCTTTTCTACTTTATTTTGAAGTGTTTGTATATAATCAAATGCTTGTTTCATTTCAGCGTTTAATTTCTTATTATTTCCCCACATAATTATTCTCCTTTTTTAGTTTTTTATACGCTTCGCGTAATACACCAAAAGCTTTCTCATAACCAATAAGATCATATACTTTATTATTTGCTTCCTCAAGGTGTGATCTTACAATATCAATTGAGTAATGATCATTAATTGCACGTCTAGCAAATCCACCCATGCTTTTTGCATGTTCTCTAAGTGCTTTAAATATATTTTTAACCTCTAATGAATGTTCTGAAACTCTCAGAGGTTTATCTGAATCATCATTTGGATTTATTGGTGGAAAAACATAAAAAGTAACACCAGGAAATCCTGAGTCCAAAGATAATTCCTCAAGTGCGCCCATTAATTTTACATGTTCTACTCGTTCTGCGTGCATCTCTAATTTATAGTTATGTAAATCCTCTGTACGATCTAAAAATTTATCAATAGCAGCACAACATTTACCAAGTACTGAAAAATAGCAAGTATCTGAAAATGGACACTCACTGCATGTTTCTATTTTATTCATAGGTTTATCCTATTCAGTTAGCGTATCCAAATCAACATCTTCATTTTCTAAAATTTCAAAGAATTCTTTTTGTATATCTTCATATACTTTAGAAGCTTCATTTGAAAGATTACCATGTTTTAATCTATCTCTCAGATACTGAGCAAATTTCCATAAAGCAAGTGCCATATTTAAAGAGTGTATAATACGCCTGACTTCACAATCATCTGTTGTTTCAAATGTTACTTTCATTATTTTTTATCCTTTGCTTGTTTTTTACGAAGTTTATTGACATATTTTAATGCGTTAGAGTCGCTCATAGTCATTAAAACACCTATATCATCTCCAGAAAGAATAATATACCATAAAACCTTACGTCTTACACCAACAAATTTAGAATAATCATATCCACTTGAATGTATTTTATCAACAATTACTCTACATAGTTTTTGACTTTTTCGTGTGATAAAATGACCATACGTGTGTCCATAAAGAAGTGCATTTGCTATAGTATATCCAGCATGCATTCCTTCTTCACATAATATTGGTTTTTCATAATCATAAGGTTTTCTCCATATCTTTTTTACAGTATCTGCAGCAATAAACTTTATGCCTCTTATCTTAAAAGATAACCATTTATTAATATGTGGTATTCTCCCATCTCTTAATTTACCATCTTCAGGTAATAAATGCCAGCCCATTCTCTTTTTTAATTTACGTCTTGTAGTCATTTTTTTTATTCTCCAAGTTCAAATTCTCTCCATCCAGAACGATAGCGCACCATTACTGTTTCTTCCCAATGAAATGGATAATCTCTAGGATTGCGTAAGCTAATATGAATATCAGTCATAAGAAAACCTTTTTCTAATAACCGCTTAATTTGTTGTTCTAATTTTTTTCTTTCTCTCATTACTTTTTTGGCTAAAGCTTCATATAGAGGACTTAACATATCACTATACTTGTAGTCAAGAGTATATTTTACAATACCAAAGTTCATTTTTTATCCTTCTTCTTAAGACTTTTAGCAACCATTTCCACATGCTTATGTTTCTTCGCCCACTTTTCAGAATATGGGATAGGAAGTTCCTCAATTCTATTATACAAATAGTTGAAGGCTTTTGTGACTTGTCTTAGCTCTTCTTTCAAATTAATTATGTCAATTTCTAACTGTTGATGTTCATCCAACCACTTATTACCTATTTTTTGCAAACGTTTTACTTTTTCTTTTAATTTATCTATTTCGCTAAGGTGTTCCATTAGTTCCCCACTTTTTCCATGATACATACTGCATTTGGTTTTTTCATTAATGATTCCTTACTTTAGATGTTCATTTATATAATTTTTTATAACTTGTGGTCCAATTTTAGGCCAATACTTTTTCCAGGCTGCTCTTTCTAATTCATCTGGCGACCATCCTGTAAAATCTTCCATAGTTATTTTATACGTCTTTCCTCCAGGAGATTGAATCCGTATACCCCCATGGTGAATTTGATAACTCCAAATCTCAGTTGATTCAAAATGAATTTTACGTTTGAATGGCTTAGGTAATTTTTTAGGGGTTTGTTTCATTAATTAGTCCTTTAATTTTCCTTCGGCTTTCTTTATGGCTTTTACGTACTCACAATCTGATTGATGTCCATCGTGCTCATAAGCCAAACAAGATAAACATGTACCAGCATAATCGGGGCCATTAAGTAATACCCACTCCCTTGTTTTTAATAGCTTGTACATTTCAGGTGATGCAGACATAATGTGGGCATTTGCAAGATTTTCTTCTGGAGTCATTGCAGAATATTTAGAACAAGCTACTATTGCTGGATTACTTGCACCATTATGTGTTATGTCAAATGCTCCATTCAAAATAGTTAACCATTGTTCTTTATCAATATTTGAATGACTATGAACTTTCCATGGTCCCGGTGTATGTTTCATTTCTTACTCCTTTATCTTTTTCGGTTTAAACCGCGTGCAATCAGTTCCCCAATGTCCACAGGTATCACATTGCTCTGCTGGAAGTTTTTTGTATTCACATATACCATTTGTAATTCTGAAAGTAATACTCTTACATTTAGGCTCATAGTATATGCAATTTGAACATTCTTTGATCATTGGCTAGTCTCCATTCACTAGTCATTATACAAGGATTAATCAATCTGTCAAGTGTTTTTATGTTAAAAAGAAATGCCGCCATAAGTGGACGGCATTGTTAGTGATTATTTTAATGTTCTACTTTAGGACATTTATCAACCATCTCTCCAATGTCTGCGAGACAATTCATAGCTTTTTCAAGTACATTTTCTAGTGTCTCTACTTGTGCTTTGAGCCTTTTGTTTTCATCCAGTAAAACACCTTTGATATCTTCTAACTCTTTTACCGATACTGGTAGCTCTTCTTGTTTGGTCTGTGTAGGTGTCATTTGTTTTTCTCCTATAAGTTTAGTCACGTAATTGTGACTTCTATATTAATTATACTCTAAAACAGTATTTTGTCAAGTAGTGTTTTCAAATTTAGCTTCATATGCAGCATCTAAAAGTGCTTCCCCAAGCTTTCTGGCCAACTGTTCCCGCGAATAACTCAAAATGTACGAACGACCGGAGATCAATTTCCTTGCTGCTTGATTTGCTACGTTCATTTTAATACCGTTTATCAAAGTTTCCATTTGAATCTCCCTTGCGTTTTTTGCTGCGTGATTGCGGCAAAATTTGACGGCCGAAATCAATCGACCGTCGAAGCCGTCATGCTGAAAAAGCAAATGATTTATCGGTTCGATAATAACAAACGTTGTGGTCACTGTTCCAACCGGTTTTTCCAAAATTACGATTTGAATAAACTATCCCGGCCGGTAATTTCAAAAATTCTTTTGCATCATGGCATTCCACTTCAACAACCTGAACGCCATCCGGTAAAACATGCCAACTTTTTACTGATACAGAATTTGTCAATGCGGTAGCTTTCATTTGAATCTCCCTTGCGTTATTGTCGCGAGATTGCGGCAAAGTTTGATGCGCGGGGTTAGGCGCTTGTCTGCCCCGACCCATACCTTTTCCTTTGTCGGGTCCACCAAAAGGGCAGTCTAATGGATTTCTATTGCGCCTAAGACCACCAGGGCGTGTTTTACCTCTCCCTGTACCATTTTCTTTGTCTCGACGCTTTCTGAGGCTTTCTAAGTCTTCAGATTCTACACCATCTCCAGAAGATAAAGTTCGTGGGACATTATCATCTGAAAGAGGTTCATTGAAAACTGCTAGATATTTTAATGATCTTTTTAAGTTTTTCATTAGTATAACCATTCTCCAATGTCAACAACGTCAACAGATCCACCGCGTATATCAAGAGCAACTTGTTTAATTTCTTCCATAAGCAATACTAAATATTCAGAATCAGCAATACGATCAATACCTATTTCTTCAAGATCTTCATAAACACCTTCTAACTCATTTAGTTTAATTATAAGTTCTGTATTTCCAGACTCTTCAAGGATACCTTCAATATTACCTAATAAGGTATCAAATTTTACACGTAAAGCATCAAGTACTTTTTCATTATTAGGATCACCAGATACTTCAAAAAGTTGATCATATAAAGAACCACCAGGAGACATGCGTTTTGCCGGTCCCTGTAGTTCCCTCAAATCACCTTGCCCTTGAATTTCAAGATAGTCAATAACTTTATCCAAATGTTTATGTGCCTTATGAACAGCTATATCAAAATCTTCTCCACCATCTAAATATTCTTCAACTTTATCCTCAAATATTTCCTCTACATATTGTAATCGAGTCATTGGTTTTCCAGGCTGCATTACAGTAGGTGTTGGTTGTACACCAGTAGTTGGTGGTTCTGGAGCAAAGGGTATTGGTGGACCTTGTGGATTAGTTGTACTTGGTACTACAGCTTTCATAGAATCTACGATCTCTTGTATTTTTTGATCGTCAAGACCAAGCTCTTTTAGTTGTATTTCAAGATCAACAACACCCTCCTCCGTTACAACACTTGGAGGAGCATCTTGTGGGGGTAGTATTTGTGCTTTTAGTTTCATGTTAACATACCTCATTTACTAATGATTATTAAATATTGTCTCTTTCTAATTCTGCTTGTTCTAATTCTGCTTGTTCTAATTCTTCTTGTGTATAAAATTCATCTTCGTTTTCTTCTCCTTCATCATAGACATTAACTG